>ERZ791630.6-NODE-6-length-237694-cov-17.1156_pt1 | contig 237694 bp, 179 predicted proteins | sample MGYA00510264_ERZ791630 | MGnify/ENA primary metagenome ERZ791630 (study PRJEB30046, sample SAMN00715150) | human gut metagenome | study: EMG produced TPA metagenomics assembly of the A metagenome-wide association study of gut microbiota in type 2... | reverse complement strand
ATTGCTCTTCCGACAGACTTTTCTGCACGTATTGCACGTAATACTCAGATTTATATTCAGGAAGAAACTTACATTTGTAAAAATGTCGACCCATGGGGAGGTTCTTACTATGTAGAGTCTCTGACAAATGAACTGGCTCACAAGGCTTGGGAACATATTCAGGAAATCGAAAGCCTCGGCGGTATGGCAAAAGCTATCGAAACCGGTGTGCCCAAAATGCGTATCGAAGAAGCTGCCGCACGCACTCAGGCCCGCATTGACTCAGGTGCACAGACTATCGTGGGAACCAACAAGTATCGCTTGGAAAAAGAAGACCCCATCGATATCCTCGAAGTAGACAACACCGCCGTTCGACTGGAACAGATTGAGAACTTGAAACGTCTGAAAGAGGGCCGCAACGAAGAAGAAGTGAAAAAAGCATTGGATGCTATTACCCGTTGCGTCGAGACCAAAGAAGGCAATTTGCTGGAACTGGCAGTAGAAGCAGCCCGTGTCCGCGCTACCTTAGGCGAAATTTCAGATGCTTGCGAAAAGATTGTAGGACGTTATAAAGCAGTAATTAGAACTATATCAGGCGTGTATTCATCAGAAAGTAAAAAAGATGCAGATTTCGCAAAAGCTTGCGAACTGACCGAAGAATTTGCAAAGAAAGAAGGTCGCCGTCCGCGTATCATGGTTGCCAAGATGGGACAGGATGGACACGACCGCGGTGCGAAAGTGGTTGCTACAGGTTATGCAGACTGTGGTTTCGACGTAGATATGGGACCGTTGTTCCAGACTCCTGCCGAAGCTGCCCGTGAAGCGGTGGAAAACGATGTTCATGCAGTGGGCGTTTCATCACTGGCTGCCGGACACAAGACTTTGATTCCGCAACTGATGGAAGAGTTGAAGAAGTTAGGCCGCGAAGATATTCTGGTTATTGCCGGAGGTGTAATTCCTGCCCAAGACTACGACTTCCTTTATAAAGCAGGTGTAGCAGCTATCTTTGGTCCGGGTACTTCTGTAGCCAAAGCAGCAGTACAGATTATGGAAATATTGCTGGAAGAATAAAAGTCTTCCTTACCACATTCAATTTATAAAAGGCGAACTTCGAACAAGTTTGCCTTTTATATTTTACCCAAACTACACTTCATCCCAATAATTGTCTCCTCAAATAAAATAATCCTTGTTATTAAGCTTTTATTCCCATCTTTTATTCGTTATCAACGATTTTTTAATTACATTTGCTTGATTAACATCTTAAAATGATATGAAGGATTTAACAAAATGCGTGCTAATCACAGCAACGCTGTTCGTGTTATATAGTTGCATGGACAAAAACGGACTGAACGGTGCACCCGAACCGACTCCCGAACCGGAAAAACCTTCCGTAGAGGACTACTTTGACTTCAACACAATGCAAACTATTAAAGTGAACATTGATTATGGTTTCAATGACTATCTCGTACTTTTTGAACTCTTCGATGAAAACCCCACAGAAGAACCGGAGGATGGATCTATTATTAAAAAAGAGAATATAAAAGGGCTTTTTAAAGCCTCAACGGATAAATCAGGACGGTTCTCAGGCAATGTTACCATCCCGGCCCGAACCGAGAAAATATGGTTATACTCCGATTATTTGGGAACAGTTTCCCCCATAGAACTGACAATCAAAGACAAAAGTATCAGCTTCAATCAAAACGACTATATTGCCTCGCACAGAGACAGGACACGGGCAGTGACCCCCGTCAATGAATTTAAATACCCTGATGAATACAAGATATTAGGAGATTGGAGCGAAAGTGGAAAACCGACATATTTACTTCCCAAAGCAAATACGCCAGGCTATATACTTTATAATATAAAAGAAACATACTCTACAGTGAAAAGTAAATACATATCTGTAGTGCACCCGGAATTCCTTGATGATAATGTAAAGTCGGATATTATATTGGCAAAGGCCACCAAAATAAAATTGGTATTTGTGAATAGTGGAGCTAGCCTTAAGAATGTAATGGGATATTATACTTACCCCAAAGATGAAGTTCCCGAAGGAAACAAAATAACAAAGATTATTGCATTCCCCAACATAACGGCAACCCAAAATGCCTCTGTATTTCCTTGTGACCAAGTAGCATTAAAATATTGGGACGGAACACAATTCCAAGATGAATTTCCGGCAGGAGTGGCTATTGGATTCTTCCTTCAGCCCGGTGGATTTAGCAACGGTTCAATTAGTAATCCCGATAAAAGCGGCTGGAAGTCTAATAAATATTCAAGTACTAATTTAAACGAGCCAAAACAAAAGCGAACAATCTCCTTGCTGGATAAGACCTCTGCACAAATAGTTACTATCGGTTTTGAAGACAAGGATGATAACAATTTCTCCGATGCTACATTCTATCTTGACATTGAACAAAAGGATGCAGTGGAAAAAAATACAATTCCCGATTTACCGGATGAAAACGCTCCAACTCCGGATGACAATGTACAAACGACTTTTGGTACACTTACCTATGAGGATAAATGGCCGGAAGAAGGTGATTATGACATGAATGATGTTATGATAGACTATGAATCCACTATTTACAAAACATTAGAAACCAATAAAATCACCAAAATTATCGATAAGTTTACCCCTCGTCATAACGGAGGTATTTATAACAACGGCTTTGGCTACCAATTGACAAATATTACTTATACAGATGTCAAAAGTATCACTATCGAGGGACCTGAACGTTCCACATTCATCGGCAACGACAATATGGAAAGCGGACAGACCTACCCTACTGTCCTCCTCTTTGACAATATCAAAAACGTGATAGGAAAGACCTATACTGTGACCATAGAAATAGCAAATGCAGACTATAATAAACTAATTCCGCCCTATAATCCGTTTATTATCTGTAGCACAGACCAAGGAAGAGGCAAAGAAGTGCACCTTGTCAATTACCCGCCGACCGATAAAGCCGACAACAACTTATGGAGTACAGGAGAAGATGCCTCTCAACCTGAGCACAATTTGTTTTATGTATCCAACGACAATATGCCCTTTGCTATCCATTTACCGGATGTAAAAGACTTCCCTGTCCCGGCAGAAAAGGTACGTATCACTACAGCATACCCCGGATTCGCTGAATGGGTAAGATCTTCCGGTGCACAAAACAAAGACTGGTATCTTCATAAAAACGAATAAAGAGAAGCAGGTAAAAAAATAACCGAAAAGCTGCAAATTGCTTCAAATTTCAGAATCTTTTTAGATTCTCCCTCTAAATTTGCCGCAAAGAAACCATAAAAATAAAACGATTATGAAAAAGAACTGGATGTTATTTTTATTTTTTGCAGCTATCAGTGTATTTACTTTCAGCGCATGTAGTGACGACGACAATGATACTCCCGATGCATCGGCAGTATCCAATCTTGTCCGGGAAGCATTTAATTCCAAATATCCACAAGCCCGGTCTGTGGAATGGGAAGTAAAGGGTAATTATGCCGTTGCCAGTTTCCACAGCGAAGGAACATCGCATGAAGCATGGTATAATCCTTCGTCGGCAGAATGGTATATGACGGAAAGCGATATACCTTATGAAGCATTGCCACAACCGGTGAAAGAGACTTTCAAACAAAGTGAATATGCCGGTTGGAAAATAGACGATGTAGACATGCTAGCCCGAGCAGGCATGGAAACCATTTATGTAATCGAAGTGGAGCAAGGCAAACAGGAAGTCGATTTATATTATTCGCCCGAAGGTGTTCTGACCAGAACTGAAGTTGATAATGATTCGGACTACTATGAAGATTTCATTCCCCAACCGGATTTGGACGATTTCTCTGCCCTCATCAAAGAGATGTACCCCAATGCCCGTATTCTTGATATCGAAAAAGAAAAAGATTACATGGAAGTGAGTATTTGGGATGAAAATAAAGAAAAAGACGTTTATTTCGACAGTAAGAAGACATGGGTGGGAACCAGTTGGGACGTACGTGCTTCCGAACTTCCCCAAGCCGTGATACAGGCTGTTAATGCCCGGTATCCCGGATTTACCATCGATGATGCCGAATACGTACAAACACCCGTATCCGAAGAATGGTATATCATCGACTTGGAAAACAAAAGCACAGACGAGGAAGTGGAAAACCTGAGAATAAAAGCAGACGGTACATGGATTAAATAGCATATCAAGTACAAATAGCGGCTGAAAGCAGTTTCTAAATTCTCATAAATTAAAGAGAAAAGAGAGTTGCTTTCAGCCGTTTTTGTTACCTTTGCAATCCTATTAGACAGAACGAAAATTATGATAGTTTGTATTGCCGAAAAGCCTTCCGTTGCACGCGATATCGCCGATGTATTGGGAGCAAAAAACAAAAAAGACGGATACATAGAAGGAAACGGATACCAGGTGACCTGGACATTCGGGCATCTCTGTACCCTGAAGGAGCCGCATGAATATACTCCTTCATGGAAAGCATGGAGCTTGTCCAGCCTTCCGATGATTCCTCCACGTTTCGGAATCAAACTCATCAATGACCCGGGTATAGAGAAGCAGTTCCGCATAATCGAAAGTTTAATGCAGAAAGCCGATGAGATTATAAACTGTGGTGATGCCGGACAAGAAGGAGAGCTGATTCAGCGATGGGTGATGCAAAAAGCAGGCGCTCACTGCCCGGTGAAACGCTTGTGGATTTCATCACTGACCGAAGAAGCTATCCGTGAAGGTTTCCAAAACCTGAAAGACCAGTCCGATTTCAAGCCGTTGTACGAAGCCGGCTTAAGCCGTGCCATCGGCGATTGGGTATTGGGGATGAATGCCACCCGTCTTTACACCTTAAAGTATGGACAAAACCGACAGGTTTTATCTATCGGTCGCGTACAGACACCCACCCTTGCTCTGATTGTCAAAAGGCAACTGGAAATTGAGAACTTCACTCCCCAACAGTATTGGGTACTTGCCACTGTATATCGTGATACGACCTTTACCGCCATCATCCGAAAAAGCGATGAAGAACTGGCACAAGAGGAAAGTGACCAAAAAGAATCGGCTAAAAAGAGCAAGAGGACTGTAGAAAACAGAGGAATACCTCCCATCACTGATCTCTCCACAGGCGAAGCATTGATGGAACGTATCAAGAATGTTCCTTTTACCGTGACAGAAGTGACCAAAAAAGCAGGAACAGAAGCGCCTCCCCGACTCTTCGACTTGACCTCTTTACAGGTAGAATGCAATAAAAAGTTTGGATATTCGGCTGATGATACATTAAAACTTATCCAATCGCTCTACGAAAAGAAAGTTACCACCTACCCACGTGTGGATACTACTTTCCTGAGTGACGATATTTACCCTAAATGTCCCGGCATTCTGGCAGGTCTGAAACCATACGAAACACTGACAGCTCCGCTTGCCGGTACCAAGCTGAATAAATCAAAGAAAGTGTTCGACAATTCGAAAGTCACCGACCACCATGCCATCATTCCCACCGGGCAACCTCCTGTCAACCTGACGGATATGGAGAAACGTGTGTTCGACCTTGTGGCACGCCGCTTCATTGCCGCATTTTATCCCGACTGTAAGTTTTCTACCACAACCGTGATTGGCGAAACAGATGGAATAGAATTCAAAGTTACCGGAAAACAAATATTGGAACCGGGATGGCGTGTCATCTTTGCCAAACCGCAGACCAATCTGCCCGACGGCATGACCGACCCTGATACAGAACCGCGTGAAGGAGATGAAGAACGCACTCTGCCTACCTTTGTAAAAGGTGAAAGCGGACCTCATCTGCCCACATTGAACGAGAAATGGACACAGCCGCCCAAACCCTACACAGAGGCTACCTTGCTGCGTGCCATGGAAACTGCCGGTAAACTGGTGGACAATGACGAATTGCGCGATGCCTTGAAAGAGAACGGCATCGGACGTCCGTCTACCCGAGCTGCCATTATCGAAACCTTATTCAAACGTCACTATATCCGAAAAGAACGCAAGAACCTGATTGCTACTCCCACCGGAGTGGAACTTATCGGACTGATTCACGAAGAGCTGTTGAAATCTGCAGAACTGACAGGTATCTGGGAAAAGAAACTGCGCGAGATAGAACGGAAAAGCTATGATGCTTCCACTTTTCTGGACGAACTGAAACAAATGGTAGCGGAAGTGGTGCACAGCGTATTGAGCGACAACACCAATCGCCGCGTCACTACCATGGAAGAAACTGTCAAAGAAGAAGCCTCCAAGAAGACTGCTGCCAAAAGGAAAGCAAGTCCCCGCAAACCGAAAACCGCCACCAAAGAAGCGAAGCCGGAAAATCCGCCTGCCGATGAATGGGTCGGTAAACCTTGTCCGCTATGTGGGAAAGGAACGATTATCAAAGGAAAAACTGCTTACGGGTGTTCCGAATGGAAGAACGGCTGCACCTTTCGCAAACCGTTCTGATAGATGCCGGAAGGTATCAATCGTCCCACACCATGCTAAGCACATCCGGCAAATAACCGCTACGGATACGCCACTCTTGCGGATATAGATTGTTGGCACGGTTGCCTATATTCTTGGCAAAGCCTAACGGAATCTTTTTATAGGTAAGCAATATATAACCGCGGGGAACGGAAGAGTCCAAAACCACAGCCTCTTTACGCAAATAACCGATAGCCTGTTCATAACTCAGTTCAGCCTGTAGAAACTTTCCTTTTCTCATTGCTATAGTCATTGCCAGAGAATGATCAGGCACAATATCTTTTCCTTTCAATTCGCCCAATGTCACACCGGCATGAATGACCTTTAAAACCTGTTGCAACAGCGCATATGTTTCACTATGTTTTTTGGGAAAAGCAACAATACCGGTACCTTTCACCTCGAACTGATAGTCTTCAGGGTACTGCAACCAATCTTTTACTTCTTTAGGAACAGTCATCACCTGCTGTTTCTCTCTTCCACCCTTCTTTTTATCTTTTCTGCCGCCGGCATGCTCTTTCAAGTAATCTCCTGTCCTTTCCTCTTCTCCTCCTTCGGTATCCTTGCGAAGTACAGCCAAGAAGAAACCTTCCCCTTTTGTCTTATGAGGTAAAAAGCGATACACCGGAAAATCCGCTTCGGTCAAGTTGCCGGTAATATTCCATTCCGACCGGACAGGTACCTCCAGCACTTCAGCTCCCAATTCGCGGGCTATCCAGGCTACATTATCTTCATCTTCCTCCCTATTATACGTACAGGTACTGTAAATAAGCAGACCGCCCGGCTTCAATGCCGTCCACACATCCGCCAAGATGCGGCGTTGACGCTGCCGGCAGATTTGCACATTATCAGCACTCCACTCCTCTACCGCCACAGCATCTTTACGAAACATTCCTTCACCCGAGCAGGGTACATCCGTCAAAACGACATCAAACATCCCCGGCAAAGCGGCAAAATCCGAAGGGTCGTTATTGGTCACTACCACTTCCGTATTTCCCCATTTAATAAGATTCTCGGCTAAAATCTGCACCCTGTTGCGCATCACTTCATTCGCTACCAGCAAACTGCCATCAGGCAATACCGCCCGTGCAGCAGTGGACTTACCTCCCGGTGCTGCACAGAGGTCGAGCATCACTACCGGAGACGAGACATAGGTCTTCAACACCTGTTCCACAAACATAGAAGAAGCCTCCTGTACATAATAGCATCCGGCATGAAACAAAGGATCAAACGTAAAAGTCGGACGTTCTGCCAAATATATTCCATTGGCAGACCAGGGAACTCGCTCCCCTTTTACCTCTTTATCACATTTGGCACTATTAACACGGATGCTCACAGGCGCTTCGTTCTGCAAGGCATCCTCCAACTGTCTATAATCATTATCACCCAGTAATTCATGGGTTCTTTGGGAAAAATCAGATGGTAAATTCATTGTTGTCAGCATACATTATGCTGCAAATATACTCTTTTTCCCCATATTGCTAAGTCTATTTCGTACGTTTTACCGTATAAATTACTTTTCCCGTCTTGTCGACCATGTGCATATCCAACTCTTTTTTATCTACCGTGAAGATAGAGAAGCCCGGTTCGGGACTACAGAACTGTGTGCCTTCCACAGCCTTCACCTTCCGACTCAGAGAAGCAGAGGTATTCACCACGTAGTCAATATCACTGCCCGGCACACGAATATGCTGGAAGTTATGAATATGTCCGCAGGCATAGATATCCACTTTATGTTTACGCAATATAGGGTCCAGACGTTTCTGCATATCACTGCGTTCACTGTTGTCTTTCGGAGTCTCCGCATAAATGGGATGATGACCGATCACCACTATCCAGTCTTCTTTGGCAACAGTCAGCACAGAGTCAATCCACGCAAGCTGCTTGTCCATATCCTGTTTGCAAGCATCCGGATAAGTAGTGCTTTCGTTGCGGTATTTGTCAATCAACGGAGCCGTATCTATCATCACAAAGCGAACACTTGTTCCCTTCTTATCGAATACTTTCGTATAATAACGGTCCGGCATTGACCAACGGCGACTCACGTTCGTATAATCCAATACTGCCTGTGTATTCCCACGATACTCATGATTACCCAAAACCGGGAACCAGTCTATCATCAACTCGGGATGGCTGTAAATCAGTTCATAGTTAGTCATCCAAAGCGGATCATTCACACTGCGTACCCCCTCAAAGTGATGTACGTCACCGGCAGCAAACACACATTCGGGACCGATTGCATCAGCCATTTCGCCCATTAACTCGGCAATAGGTTTCTGGTCATAATAACCGTTTCTTCCCAAATCATTAGCCATATAGAAATTCAGTTGTCTTTCCAGCCCCTTCCACTCCTGCGGAGTCTGAGCGCATACATTCACACAGATAGCCGTACCGATAACGGCAATCCACACCCATGTCAATACTTCTTTTATTTTTCCTATCATCTTCAACATATTCATATTATTCATTTATTTAAAAACTTACTTTAAAACCTGCATTTACTTTCACTCCATAATATTCGGCCTGCATTGTCCGGTCTTTCGTTCCCTGATAGTAACGAAGCGGCTGGTTCAATAAATTGTTTGCTTCGGCATAGAACGTCATTTTCACCTTTCTGCCAAAAGTATAGCTGGCATTTACATCCATATAATTCACAGCATCATAGAATCTGTCATAAAATGTGCTCGGTCCCATTTCATCGATAAAGCTGGATGCATGGTTATAGCTTAAGCGTACATTCAACCCTCCTTTTTCAAAATAGAGAGAAGCATTGGCAGTGTGTTCGGGAGACCCCGGCAGACTCAGTCCACTTTCGTTTTCGCGACCTTCAAAGTTAAAGTCTTCTACACGTGAGTGGGTATATGTATATGTTCCGTAGAAACCTACACATTTCAATGCCGGAGCGATGAAACCGAAATCACGCTGATAAGAAAACTCCAATCCCCACAGATTAGCGTTTCCGGCATTTTTAGGCTGAGTGAAACGAGTATATTCTGTGCCTTGATATTCATAGTTGGTCAGCACCTGATCGACAATGAAGTCATCTATCTTCTTATAAAAGAATCCTGCACTCACCAAACCGATACTCTTGAAATAATAATCCGCACTCAAATCGAAATTATAAGAGAGAGTCGGTTTCAAGTCTGAGTTACCAATCTTTATCTCGTTGTCGCCACGGTTAATATTCACACTCGGAACCAAAGCCGAATATTTGGGCCGGCTCAAAGTTTGTGTGTACGAACCGCGAATCTTGAAATCATCATTTACATCCCATTTCACCAAGAGAGAAGGAAGGAAATTCACGTAGCTGTTGGTCATACGGTCGGTCTTAGTGGTCTGGTCTGTTTCATCGTCATAGTTGCGCCCGGTATATCGAAGAGAAGTATGTTCCAAACGCAATCCTGCCATCAGGCTGATGTCACGGCTGAACCGATGATCGAAACGTACATAACCCGAACTGACAGTCTCACGCGCTTCAAAGTTCTCCGCCAATTCTGCCTGCACCTGCTCCTTTTCGAACTGTGAAGGGTCATTCAGATTCAATCCGCCGATATACTCTTTACCAGCAAACGAACCTACCTGATATTTATTGTCCGGCATAAACTTATCTGTACTTTGGTCGACTATATTCCGCAGACTGTTTTCCATAAAGGCATCCTCATCTATCGGTGTATATTCATAAAAGTCTATTTCTTTTTCTTTGGTTTTACGCACCACTTTCGCTCCGAACTTCAGTTTGGCACCATTATTCAGCGTTGCCTTGAAGTTGGCAGAGAACTTCAAGTCTTCTTCTTTTATATCCTCCTGTTGCTCGGTCAGTTCCTTTAAGCTGAATTTATCACTCAACGTCAGGGTAGAACCCGATTGAGGAGTAGCAAACGGTTGCCGTTCATCACTCAAATCCATATCAAACTGCTGCTTCTTTAACTGAAAATCGAGATAACGTTCATTCGGACGTTCTTCCGTAGCTTTGGCATAACTGGCGTTCCAGTCCATACCGATAGCTCCCCACAAATGTTCACCGCCCAAAGCAAAATCCATAGTGCGCTGACGTTCCAAACGGGCATTACGGTTATCGGGTGTACCGGCTTTAGTCTGAATACGGACAGTTCCCTTTCCGTTCTCATCCAAATCCTTTATAGTCGTGCGGTAACGGTTTTCCCAGTCGTTACGGTTATTGAAAATACCTTTGAAAGTCAATTTATGGTTCTCATTGATATCGAAATCAAATGCTGCCGAATAACTTTGGCGCTCACGGGTAACAAAGTATTGACGCATCTGGTAATCATTGACATACGCCTTTCCGTCTTCGCTTTTTTCCCACATAAACTCGGTATCATAAGAACCCGAAGGAGCATTTTGATAAGAAGCAGAAAGCAACATTCCCAGCCTGTCATGAAAGAAACGGTCACCATAAGTGAATCCTAAGTTCAGTTGGGCTTTCTCACTAATCCAGTTATAACCGCTTCCTGCTGTCGCATTGATAGTACGTTTATAAGGAGAATTCTTAGTCACCAAATTGATAGAGCCACCGATAGCATCACCGTCCATATCAGGTGTAACGACCTTACTTACTTCGATGGTCTGAATCATATCTGCCGGAATCAGGTCAAGCTGCACGTTGCGCGTATCCCCTTCGGCAGAAGGAACACGATTACCGTTGATGGTAACGGAACTCAAATCGGCGCTCGTACCGCGTACCTGTCCGAAACGGGCTTCTCCCTGGTCGTATTGCACATTGATACCACTGATACGCTTCAATGCATCACCGATATTCGAATCCGGGAACTTGCCTACCTGGTCGGCCGACACCACATTGGTGATTCCCATATTGTTTTTTTGCGTATTGATAGCTTTCTTCTGTCCTTGAAAAGCCCCTTTTACCTGCACAGCTTGTAACTCCAGTCCTTCACTCATCACAATATCCTTCTCCAATGTCTTGCCTTCGGGAACTGTGATGTTCATTTCGATAGGGCTATAGCCCACATAAGTTACCTTCACGGTATAAGTACCCGGTTTCAGATTGGGTAAGGTATAAAAACCGTTCACGTCACTAATCACTCCTGTTTTCAGATTCTCAATAAAAATAGAAGCTCCCGGAAGCGTTTGTTTGCCGTTGTCTATCACACGTCCGCGAATGGCACCTTGTTTTACCACCGTTTCATTGTTCCCTGCAAAAGCATTTCCACAAATACCTGCTGTCAGCAGCATACAAGAGACTAATCTAATAACCTTTTTCATATATTTTTTTATGCGTTATAAATCTGCCGCAAAAGTAGATGAACCGGATTGCGTGGGAGTTACACTGCATTAAAGGTTTTGTAACAATCAGGTTTCATTTCTGTTACAAGGCTCCAAGCGGCAGGCTGACGGCGTCCTGACAAAGGAAATACCACCTTTTTCTCTGTTTTATGAAAAATATTTCGTCTATTTGCAACCAAAAGGAAGTCATCTTCCGTCTAACTTATAGAAAATAATAATAAACAGATAAAACGTATGAAACAGCTTTTTTTAATCTTTGCCTTCCTGATTGGATACAGCCTGACGGCTTCAGCAGAAAAAATAAAACTGGTTCCTTCGGCCGGTGACAGTACACGAATGGATACTGTAGTGATAAGTGAACTTAGCGATGCGGATGCTTATGCCCCGACCGATACCCATTCAAATACCAATTTCAGTTTCTTCGGAGACAACATGTCAAACGATATGGGTGGGATTATTGTACTGATTTCCGTCATTATGATATTCGGACTGCCTCTGTTCATCGTCGCTATCACACTATGGTTCCGATATAAGAATAAACAAGCCAAATACAAGCTGGCAGCCGAAGCACTCGCTGCAGGGCACAGCATTCCGCAGGAACTCTTCAATGAGAGAAACCGCAACAACGAGATTATGACCAAAGGGATTACCCATATCTTTTTAGGTATCGGACTGGGAGTTTTCCTATGGGTTATGACCGGTGTCAAAGGACTGGCCGCTATCGGTTTCCTTATCTTCTGTATGGGAATAGGACAAGTACTGATTGCTTATACCACCACTCCCCGCAAACAAAAAAAAGACGGCTCCTCCCCTACCCGGATGAGCGGTGACGGACACGAAGACACTCCACACAACGAACAATAAAGAATGGGGCAGCTCAACGACATATCGTTGGTAGCACAAGTGGTGGTCTTCAAAAACACCCGGGCGTTTGATACTTTGGTCAAAAAGTATCAATCGCCCGTGCGCCGTTTCTTCCTCCACCAGACATTGGGCGATGGAGAACTGAGCGATGACTTGGCACAGGAAACTTTCTTGAAGGCATACACCAATCTGAGCTCGTTCAAAAACCTCTCCAGCTTCTCCACCTGGCTTTATCGTATTGCCTATAATGTATTTTATGACTATATTCGCGGCAAGAAAGAGACTTCGGGACTGGAAGAGCGGGAAATAGATGCCTCCTGCCAAGTGGAACAAACCAAGGTAAGCGAGCAAATGGACATATATCGGGGATTGAGCCGACTGAAAGAGGCAGAGCGAACATGCATCACTCTGTTCTTTATGGAGGACCTGCCGATAGAAAAAATAGCGATAGTAACCGGTATGCCTGCCGGAACTGTCAAATCCCACCTCTCGCGTGGAAAAGAAAAACTTTCTAACTTCTTAAAACAGAACGGTTATGATGGAAAATGATGATAAATTGATTAGCCAATTCATGCATGCCAACAAGCATGAAATAGAAGACAACGGATTCTCACGCCGAGTGATACGGCAGCTGCCCGAACATGCCAAATGGATGTCCGATGTACTCACTACAGTCTGTACCGTGCTTTGCTGCATACTGTTCTATGTGTTTGACGGTTTCAATTTCTTGTTCGGTGTCATTGTAGAAGTCATCACTTCGCAATCTTACAATCTGATGAGCAACACAAACTTCATTTCATTGGCAATTGCTACGGTGGTGGTCATCATTATAGGTGTCCAACGAGTAGTCAGTTTCCGATAAATTGTGTACTTTTGCAGTCTGTAAAATGAAAATCCGAAGATGAAACAATATTTAAACCTGTTAAACCGCATCCTGACCGAAGGTGTCCATAAAGAAGACCGCACCGGTACGGGAACCATCAGCGTGTTTGGCCATCAAATGCGCTTTAACCTCGAAGAAGGCTTTCCCTGTATCACTACCAAGAAGTTACATCTCAAATCCATCATACACGAACTGCTTTGGTTCCTGCAAGGAGATACCAACGTGAAATACCTGCAAGACAACGGAGTGCGAATCTGGAACGAATGGGCGGACGAAAACGGTGACTTGGGACATATCTATGGCTACCAATGGCGCTCGTGGCCTGACTATAAAGGCGGATTCATCGACCAAATCAGCGAAGCCGTGGAGACTATCAAACATAATCCTGATTCACGGCGTATCATTGTCAGCGCATGGAATGTAGCCGACTTGGGCAATATGAATCTCCCCCCCTGCCATGCCTTCTTTCAGTTCTATGTGGCCGACGGACGTTTAAGTCTTCAACTGTATCAGCGCAGTGCCGACACATTCCTCGGAGTACCCTTCAATATCGCCTCATATGCCCTGCTGTTGCAAATGATGGCACAAGTCACCGGACTCAAAGCGGGTGATTTTGTCCACACGCTGGGAGATACACATATTTATCTGAATCACTTGGAACAAGTAAAATTGCAGCTCACCCGTGAGCCGCGTCCACTCCCCCAAATGAAAATTAATCCTGACGTAAAGGATATATTCAGCTTCAAATACGAAGACTTCGAGCTGGTGAATTACGACCCGTGGCCTCACATTGCCGGAAAAGTATCTGTTTAACACTGTAATACCTCAAAAAGATGAATAACCTGTCTATCATAGTGGCCATCGCAAAAAACAATGGCATCGGAAAGGACAATCAATTATTATACTGGTTGCCCAACGACTTGAAGCGCTTTAAGGCACTCACCACCGGACACACTGTTATCATGGGACGAAAGACCTTTGATTCACTGCCCAAAGGTGCATTGCCCAACCGCCGGAATATCGTTTTATCACGTCAGGACGGATTGGTCTGTGCAGGTGCCGAATGTTTCACCTCTTTGGAGGAGGCCCTGGCTCATTGTAATGCCGAAGAGGAAATCTTTATCATGGGAGGTGCCAGTGTGTATAAGGAAGCACTGCCACTGACTCACCGTTTATATATCACATTGGTGCATGACACCGGCAAGCAGGCAGATGCCTTTTTCCCTGAAATAGATGAAAAAGTATGGAAAGAAACAGGTAGAGAAGACCATCATACCGATGAGAAACATCTCTACCCTTATAGCTTCATCAACTACGAACGAAGATAAAACAAAATATTAATCCTCGTCTGCCAAATTCAAAATAGGCATTTGTCTTTTAATCGCTTCGTTGAAAGAAATAATGGTCTCCGAACGAGCCAAGCCAAGCGGCTGGAGTTTATCATGGATAATGCTAAGCAAATGATGATTGTTCTTGGCATATATCTTGATAAACATATCATACTGCCCGGTAGTGAAGTGACATTCCACGACTTCCGGAATCTTTTTCAACGCTTCCGTGACAGAGTCAAACTGTTCGGGATCCTTTAAATAAAGACCAATGTATGCACATGTTTCATAACCTATCTTCTCCGGGTCGATAACATACTCCGAACCTTTCAGAATACCTAAGTTGGTCAGTTTCTGAATGCGCTGGTGAATAGCCGCACCCGACACATTGCACGCACGGGCAACTTCCAGAAACGGAATACGAGCATTATCGGCTATCAACTTCAAAATCTGCTCATCCAAACTGTCTAATTGATGATGTCCCATTCTTTTTAGTTTAATTTTCTGCAAAGATATGACTTTTCCCGACAATATTTGTACAATCCATAACTTTTATTGCATGAATATTTATAAATTAATAGAAAGTCGTATCTTTGTTCAAAATTAAAGAAAACATGAAAAAGACACTTATTTTCCTTTTATGCAGCGTTATGAACATCACTGCATTCGCACAGAATTTTGATGATTTTTTTGAAGACAAGACTCTTCGGGTGGATTACATCTTTACGGGAGATGCCGGGCATCTGGATATTTATCTGGACGAACTTTCCAGCCTCCCCGAGTGGGCAGGCCGCCGGCACCATTTGTCTGAAATTCCTTTAGGAGGAAACGGAGAAATAACCATGAAGGATAAAGCTACAGGGCAAGTTATTTACCGCACCTCTTTTTCCAGCCTTTTTCAGGAATGGGTGACCGAAGAAGAGGCTTCCCGCGTGAGAAAAGGGTTTGAAAACTCCTTCTTGCTTCCTTATCCCAAGAAAGAGGCAGTGGTTACCGTTGCCCTTAAGAATGTATATCATAAGGTAAGCACTTCGCTGACGCACGAAGTCAACCCGAATGACATTCTCATCCATCAGAGAGGATTGGCACGTATCACCCCTCATCGCTACTTATTACAAAGCGGAAGCTCCAAAGATTGTATCGATGTGGCTATTATGGCAGAAGGTTACACAGAGCAAGAGATGGATCTTTTCTATAAGGACGCACAGACAGCTTGCGATGCTTTATTCAGTCACGAACCTTTCAAGAAGTTGAAAAACAAATTCAATGTGGTGGCAGTAGCCAGTCCGTCGCAGGACAGCGGTGTGAGTGTGCCCGGCAAAGGTGAATGGAAATCGACGGCTGTCAGCTCTCATTTCAATACTTTCTATTCCGACCGGTACCTGACTACAAGCCGGGTAAAAAGTATTCATAACTGGTTGGCAGGCATCCCATACGAACACATTATCATATTGGCCAATACCGACACTTATGGAGGAGGAGGCATTTATAATTCGTATACACTGACCACTGCCCACCATCCGATGTTCAAACCGGTAGTGGTGCACGAGTTCGGGCATAGCTTCGGAGGATTGGCAGACGAATATGCTTATACGGAAGCTCCCAGCCCGCAATATCCTTACGAGGTAGAACCGTGGGAACAAAATATCACCAGTCTCGTTGACTTTGAAAGCAAATGGAAAGATATGATTCCTGCCCATACTCCCATTCCTACCCCGGTAGCAACTCAAAAGCCGGATATATACAACAAAGTAGGAGTTTATGAGGGAGCCGGTTATACCAAAAAAGGCATTTATCGCCCGGTCACCGAATGTAGAATGAAAATCAATGAAGCACCTGCTTTCTGCCCCGTTTGCCAGCGTGCACTTGAAAGACTGATAAACTTTTATACCGAGAAATAAGTTATATATTACATGACTAAACCAAGACAGAAATGATTGAAATTAAACAAGTCAAGACAGAAAACCAAGAACTATACGGTTTTGTTGAAGAGTTGATGCACACGGCGTTTCCTGCACAGGAACGCCGTGATACTCCCCAACAGCGTGAGTATTCGGACAGTAATCCCCTTTTCTGCAACAATGTGATAGTGGAAGACGGAAAACCCGTCGGTATGATCAGCTATTGGGACATGGGAGATTTCTACTATATCGAGCATTTTGCCATCGACCCCTCCCTGCGCAACGGGGGTTACGGCAAACAAGTATTAGAAAGTATCCAAACCAAACTGCAAGGTCCCATCGTTCTGGAAGTAGAAGAACCGACAGAAGAGATGAGCATACGGCGTATCAACTTCTACAAGCGATTGAATTTCACACTGCACGAAAAGCCATATATGCAGCCTCCTTACCGCACCGGCGACTCAGGCCTGCCCATGTTGCTGATGACTTATGGAGATATAGATATGGAAAAAGACTTTGATAAAGTAAAGAACATGCTATATAAAGAAGTATACGGTCAGCCGGTCTGACCATATACCATGTAGAAACAAAACAAAAAAGGAAGTTGCCGAAAACAACTTCCTTTTTCATATCATGTATTAACTATTTTACTGACGTTGAGTAGCAGAGTAGTTAATATTCAAAGCATACGCCTGACGAAGAGCCTGTTTTACATCCTGTACAATACCCATTTTAGTTTCACTATCCACCTTCATAGATACTGTCATAAACGGCTGGTCTTCTTCTTTCATGTTTTCACGTTCCTGATAAATATAATCCTGAACTTCTGAAACTTCAGCGAACTTATCATTCAACTGAATACGGCTTTCAGCACCCATTTTCTTCTGGAATTCAGGCAATGGCTTACCGATATAGATAAAGGAAACCAAAGACTTCTTTTCCAGCTTTTCAAGTTCTGTAGCCTGCGGAACTCTAAATTGAACCTTCAATGTAACCTCACGCATTGTTGTTACAATCATAAAGAAGAACAACATAGTAAAGATAAGGTCAGGCAAAGAAGAGGTATTCAATTCAGGCATTCCACGTTTACCTGTTTTATTAAATTTTCCCATTACTTCTTACCTCCATACTTTTTAGGTTCAGCTTCAGAAATTTTCTGCTGATAATATTCACGAATCGCTTTCTGTTCGTCTTCGCTACATTCATTGTAAGCCTTGCCAAACTTAGCTTTACCAAGTTCGTCACGAAGTTCATTATATGCAGCAACCAATTCATTCTGAACATTGATATATGCCTGATAGCTGGTACCAACGTCATTCTGAACAGAAATTACATGCTGTTCTGTAACCATGCAATCACCCAACAAAGGAATATTCTTCTTATGTTTTTCCGGGAGATTTTCATCATCGTACGGATTGGCGATAAATTCTTTTGCCTTTTCTCTCAATTGCTTTATATCAATATACTCCTTACCACACATCAGTTGGTCGTCTTTATTCAGACGTACCTGGAGCACATTACGTTCTTTCTTTAAGATATTATCATCTTTCTGATTCTGTTCGGGGGGAGGCGGCAAACGTCTCGCCAAACCACGGTCAGTATCCATAGATGTAGTAATCAAGAAGAAAATAAGCAACATAAAGGCAATATCGGCTGTTGAACTGGAGTTAATCCCAGGAACTGCTCTTTTCTTTTTTGCCATTTTACTTATTTCGTTTTTTTATTGTTAATATCAATGTTTATTATTTCTTGAAGATACCGCTCAGGTTAAGGATAGTACCAACAGCAGCTACTCCAAACAAGCAATAGATAGAGTAAATCAACATATCGGTAATCTTCAACCAGAAAGCATCCGAATAAGGACCGTCACCGGTCATGATAGTAGCTTCCGATCCCATGCTGTAAGAAACCACCAATACAACAACCAATAATACGATACCTAACAAAGATTTAACAGCACTCATTGGATTATCTCTCAATGCAGCTCCGAATTGTGCAATGGCTCCTACAAGAGTTACAGCTACACAAACACCAAACATGCCATACATCAAGTAAATCAATGTTTCTGTATGAGCCGGTTCGTTATATTCACCGACCGGGTTATTATATCCTACGAAGTAGAACATGCCCAGCACCACCAGAATCAGTGCAAAACAGACATATAATGCATAGTAGGACATTTTATATGATAACTTAGCCATTGTTCTAATTATTTTTTGTATTTCAAGTTATATTTCATAATCATATCAAGCAAAGTGATAGAAGAATCTTCCATCTGGCTTGTGATAGCTTCAATCTTAGAAAGGATGTAGTTATAGAATACCTGAAGAATCAATGCTACAACCAAACCGAAGATAGTAGTAATCAAAGCCACTTTCATACCGCCTGCTACAACTGTCGGAGAAATATCACCTGCCTGTTGGATTTTATCGAACGCCATAACCATACCGATTACAGTACCCAAGAATCCCAAAGACGGAGCCATTGCGATGAACAATGTAATCCAAGAGCATCCTTTTTCAAGGTAACCTGCCTGAACACCACCGTAAGAAACAACCGAACGTTCAACTACGTCAACACCTTCGTCAATTCTCATCAAGCCCTGATAGCAGATAGAGGCAACAGGACCGCGAGTGTTACGACATACTGTCTTAGCAGCTTCTACATCACCTTTTTCCAAAGCAGCTTCGATGTTAGCCATCAACTTCTTTGTGTTCACTTCAGCCAAGCTTAAATAAATGATACGTTCAATACAGAAAGCCAAACCTAAAACCAATGCGATAGCTACCAAAGACATGAAGCTGGCATCACCTTCGATAAATTTGGTTTTAAGTTCTTTGTGGAGACCACCACCTTCTTCAACTACCGCTGTCTGTTCTGTTTGAGCCGGAGCTTCATCCTGAGCCATAATAGGCTGAACTGATCCCAAAGTAAGGACTCCCATCACTGCAAGAATTGCAAATAACTTTTTCATTGTGTGTCTAATTTTTAAGATTAATTAATTAATTGTTATTTTATTGTTTTAATTGTTTTCCACTTTTTGCCCTTTCACAGCAATGCGGAGAGAGCGGGATTCGAACCCGCGATACACTTTTGGCGTATACACGCTTTCCAGGCGTGCCTCTTCAACCACTCGAGCATCTCTCCTTTTAGGGGACACATTTATATCCTCGTTTTGAAATCGGGTGCAAATTACAAAGAAATTTGGGAATAGCAAGCGATTTCAGTCACAAATGTATCCTTTTTTTTCGTCTTACACAGAATTCGGCGCCTCAATATTGGCATATCCCCTCAAATTTAATAAACTTTAAAAACTTATTTGGCCATTTTGAACACTTTTAAAGCGTTTTCGGTCGTTATGGCATCTATTTCTGCCAAACTCATGCCATAAATTTCCGCCAGCTTTAACGCCACCTCTTTTATATAGGAAGTCTCATTTCTTTTCCCTCTGTTGGGCACGGGAGCCAAATAGGGAGAATCGGTTTCGAGCACGATTTTACTCAACGGGACATTCTTCAGTGTTTCGGGCAACGTACTTTTCTTGAATGTGACCACCCCGTTGATTCCAATTCTGAAAGCAGGATAGTCCGACAATTGCTCCGCCTCTTCCGCATTTCCCGTAAAACTATGAAAGATGCCGCTCAAATTCGTATTCTTATAAGGAGAGAGCACTTCAAACAACTCGGGGAAGGCTTCACGGCAGTGAATAATCAAGGGCAAGTCATACTCCAGTGCCCAATGTATCTGTTCGTCCAAGGCAGCTTGCTGCTCTTTGAGGTAAGTCTTATCCCAATACAAATCCATCCCCACCTCTCCGATGGCGATATAAGGGTGTCCTTCGGTCAACAACTTTTTCATCGGCATCAGGCGGGCTTTATAATCACCGTCCACCGACGTCGGGTGAAAACCCAGCATCGGATAACAAAAACCTTTATATGCCTCACATACCTCCAACAACTCACGGATGGTTGTATCATCAATGTTGGGCATAAAAACCTTCCTGACACCGGCAGCCTTGGCGCGTTCTATCACTTGCGGCAAATCATCGGCAAACTCTTCTGCAAAAAGATGGGAATGGGTATCAATCATCACACTTTTCTATTCATTAAACGACAAACAAAAGACTTTAACTCTTCTTTTCTCTCTGCCGGCAGACTCACACCATCCAGCAAAGCCAGCCCTTTTGCGTAATATTCATTGATTTTTTCATCGCAGATTTTATCAATGCCAATCTCATTATAGATTCCCGTCACAGCTTTAATCTTTTCTTCCGGGCAATACTCCGCACACGAAATCCATCGGTCCAGCTCTTCCTTCTGCCGCGGATTGCCCAAGGCCAATGCGTTTATCAGCATAAAGGTTTTCTTATTACATAAGATATCCCCCCCGATATTCTTTCCAAACACCTTGGGATCACCATACACATCCAGATAATCGTCTTGCAACTGGAAGGCCAGTCCCATCTGAATGCCGAAATCATAAAGTTTGCGGGCATCCTCCTCGGAAGCATCCCCCAAAACGGCACCGATTTTCAATGCCGCCGATAACAAGACAGACGTTTTCAGACGAATCATTTCTATATATTCCGGTACAGTCACATCCGTACGTGTTTCAAATTCCATATCCCATTGCTGCCCTTCGCATATTTCCAAAGCCGTCTGTGTAAAGATATCCATCACCCGCTTCAAATACTTTTCCTGACAATCAGCCATCAGGCGGTAAGCCAATACCAACATAGCGTCTCCCGACAAGATTGCCGTATTGTCATCCCATACTTTATGAACAGTAGGTTTATTGCGGCGCATATCAGCCTTGTCCATCAGGTCGTCATGCAATAAAGTATAATTATGATAAGTCTCGATACCTGCCGCCTGCGGCAAAATACAGTCCACATCTTCCTTATACATATTATAAGCAAGCAACATCAAGACAGGACGAATCCGCTTTCCACCCAACGATAATACATATTCAATAGGAGCATACAGCCCTTTCGGTTCACGCATATAAGGCATTTCAGAAAGATAGCCGTTGATCTTATCCGACAATTCGGTTGCTAAAAAAGCCATAAGAAAAAGAATTAAATATATTACTAAAAAAAGAGGCTACCCAATGAGCAGCCTCTTCATGATTTTTATCCAAAGATTACTGTAATTTAAAGATTACGGGCACGGTATAACTTACACGTACCGGTTTACCACGTTGTTTACCGGGTTTCCATTTCGGCATTGACTTCACTACACGCAGAGCCTCTTTATCCAAGTAAGGGTCTACACCGCGAACAACAACCGGATCAGCAATAGAACCGTCTTTTTCGATAACGAACTTCACTGATACTTTACCCTGCACACCGTTTTCCTGAGAGATGGTCGGATATTTTGCATTCTTCATCAAGAACTTCAAACATTCTCCCATACCGCCGGGGAATTCGGGCATTTCTTCTACAATCTGGAAAATCTGTTGTTCTTCCGGTTCTTCCTCTTCTACTACAACCGGTGTATATTTAACTTCCACAGCTTTTTCCGTATCATCTGATGCCTGAATAACGGTTTCTTCTACTTTAGCATCATTTTCTACGATTTCAATAATTTCTTCCGCTTTAGGTACTTCGGGAGGAGGAGCTTGTTGCTGTTCTTCCTGTTCTGTGATAGGAACCATTTCTTCTTCAAATACAACTGCGGCCATACCTGTATCTGTAGTCACCTGCTTATCGCGTTCAGTCCATTCGAAAGCGACAAACATAAGAGCTAAGATAAACACATAACCGATTAGCAGCCAGGTACTTTTTTTACCTTCAAGATCTGCTTTGGGCGATTTTTTAACTTCCATAAATTGTTGTTTAAAATTAAGTGTTTCTCATTCAAGGCAAATGTAGTACTTTTCTTTTAAACAAAAAGTATTTTCACCGTAAAAATTTGCTAATTCATTATATTTTAATTCTTTTTCATGGAAGGGCACCTAACTTTTCCCTATCTTTGAACCGCATATAGCAATATACTCATCTATACATTAATTATATATGAAAAAAATAACAATAGCCATCGACGGTTACTCGTCTTGCGGAAAAAGCACAATGGCCAAAGATTTGGCACGTGAAATAGGATACATATATATAGATAGCGGTGCCATGTATCGTGCCGTTACTTTATACTGCCTCGACAACGGGTTGTTTACAGACAGCGGCATCCGGGAGGAGGAGCTCCGAAACAGCCTGCCCGACATCAGGATTTCTTTCCGGCTGAACCCGGAAACCCAGCGTCCTGTCACCTTGCTGAACGGCGAAGAGGTGGAAGAACGCATCCGGACCATGGAAGTTTCTTCACACGTAAGCCCGGTTGCCGCCCTCGGATTTGTTCGGGAGGCATTGGTGAAACAGCAACAGGAAATGGGCAGGCAGAAAGGAATTGTGATGGACGGACGCGATATCGGAACCGTGGTTTTTCCTGATGCCGAACTGAAGATTTTCGTAACCGCCTCTGCCGACATCCGCGCCCGGCGCCGATACGACGAGCTGAAAGCAAAAGGCCGGCCGGCTTCTTACGACGAAATATTGAAAAACGTGGAAGAACGTGATTATATCGACCAAAACCGGGAAGTCGGTCCCTTGAGGAAAGCCGAAGATGCTATTTTGTTGGACAACAGCCACATGACCATTGCCGAACAGAAACAATGGCTGGCAGAACAATTCCAAAAAGCAACCAATGGTTAATGTAGAAATAGACGAAGGTTCGGGCTTCTGCTTCGGCGTAACCACCGCCATCAAAAAAGCAGAAGAGGAATTGGCAAAGGGCACCACGCTCTATTGCCTGGGGGACATTGTGCACAACGGACAAGAATGCGAACGTCTGAAAAAGATGGGCCTCATCACCATCAACCACGAAGAATTCGCCCGGCTGCATAACGCCAAGGTGCTGCTCCGCGCTCATGGAGAACCGCCTGAAACATACGCACTGGCAAAAGCCAACCATATCGAAATCATCGATGCAACCTGCCCCGTGGTATTGCGGCTGCAAAAACGCATCAAACAGGAATTTGACAACACCCCCGACAGCCACGACACACAAATCGTGATTTACGGGAAAAACGGACACGCCGAAGTGCTCGGACTGGTGGGACAGACACACGGGAAAGCGATTGTCATAGAAAAACCGGAGGAAGTGGTGCAGCTAGACTTCAACAAAGATATCCGGCTGTATTCACAGACCACGAAATCTTTGGAAGAGTTCTGGCAGATTGTGGAATATATCAAGGAACACATATCGCCCGAAGCCTCCTTTGAATACTTCGACACCATTTGCCGGCAAGTAGCCAACCGTATGCCGAACATCCGTAAATTTGCGGCAGCACACGATCTCATTTTCTTCGTTTGCGGCCGCAAAAGCTCCAATGGGAAAATCTTGTTTCAGGAATGTAAAAAGGTAAACCCCAACTCCTACCTCATCGACCAACCGGAGGAAATAGACCGCAACCTGCTGAAGGATGTCCATTCCATCGGTATTTGCGGAGCCACTTCTACTCCCAAATGGTTGATGGAAGAGTGTAAAAAGGTTATCCTAAACGAAAAACAGACCAATAAAAAATAATATTTTATCGCTGTCCAAGTGATAAATTGCTAACTTTGCATCATAAAAACATTAAAATGGGTATTTATGGGAACGATTAAAAGTATCGGTATTTTAACATCCGGAGGTGATGCTCCGGGAATGAACGCCGCCATTCGCGCAGTGACACGCTCTGCCATCTATAACGGCCTGAAAGTATATGGCATTTATAGAGGATACAAGGGCTTGGTAACAGATGAAATTCAGGAATTCAAAAGCCAAAATGTCAGCAACATCATACAAATGGGAGGTACTATCCTAAAAACCGCCCGCTGCAAGGAATTCACAACACCCGAAGGACGTGCACAAGCATACGAGAACATGAAAAAGCACGAAATCGATGCTTTGGTCATCATCGGCGGTGACGGTTCACTGACCGGCGCACGTATATTTGCACAAGAGTTCGATGTACCGTGTATCGGACTTCCGGGAACGATTGACAATGACTTATACGGTACCGACACCACCATCGGATATGACACTGCCTTGAATACCATTCTCGATGCTGTGGATAAGATTCGCGATACCGCCACCTCTCACGAACGTCTGTTCTTTGTCGAGGTAATGGGACGCGATGCAGGTTTTCTGGCATTGAACGGCGCTATTGCCGCAGGAGCAGAAGCAGCCATCATCCCCGAATTCAGTACGGAGGTGGACCAACTGGAAGAATTCATCGAACACGGATTCCGCAAGTCAAAAAGCAGCAGCATCGTGTTGGTGGCCGAAAGTGAACTTACCGGAGGGGCTATGCATTATGCAGAACGTGTGAAAAACGAATATCCCCAGTACGATGTGCGTGTCACCATCTTGGGACACTTGCAACGCGGAGGACGTCCTACTGCACACGACCGCATCATTGCCAGCCGCATGGGAGTAGCCAGCATCCAGGCACTGCTCGAAGGTCAGCGTAACGTGATGATTGGCATTGATGACGATAAGATTGTGTATGTGCCTTTTGTCAAAGCCATCAAAAACGACAAGCCCATCGACAGAGAACTGGTGAACGTGCTTCACGAACTCTCCATTTAAAGAGAATACAACTCCCTACAGGATTTAAAATATTCCAACACAACCTGTCTCAGAGATAACGAACTCCGGGACAGGTTGTTTGGTTTTACATAATATGCTTATTATCAAGCAAATAAGTATTATATTTGGGACCACTGGGTCCAGGGACCACCTTTATGCTTTCCCGGCCCCATAAAAGTACATCAAAACACTGATTATCAGACTCATAAAGCGTACAAGCCCAGATACTGTATTTTTCACTTCACCGAAGGATGAAAACAGGCTTAAACAGGGGGAAATGAAAGATGGAGGCATGGAATATCCAACAGCTAAAAAGTAAATTAATTCACCTTCTGTGGAGAAAAGAGTCCGATAACACAAGTAGAGGGTGTGCCAAACTGTAGATAATGCTGTCACTTTACCGGCAGGGGAGTATATCAAAACCAAACCGGCCTATCCACCCCCCGCCCTTACGGGCAAAATGCGAGAAACATGATAATGTGATTAAAATGTATACTTATTTCTCATAAAGCCATTGCTTGTCCGTTTTAAACAGACATAATACATTGATAGACAATCAAATAACATCTTACAAGAGCACAATTCCGGGGCCACCAAAGCATAAAGATGGGCCCTGGTCCCAGTGGTCCCAAACAAAACAGTCAATACACTGTTATTCAGCACTTTGACCATATTACCACCTTGCAAACCCAACACCATTTTCCAACCAGGTAGAAACAAGCACCCAAAGCATTGCTTATCAATACATTAAGTTCATTTTTCAGCACTATAACACCCCTCAAAAAAGACCTTGGAGTTAAAAAAAAGACTAAGGTCTTTGCTAAAAACTCCTTGATCTTTTGATAAAACACTTTAGTCTTTCAGAGCCTGTTCAAGTTTCATTCGAAAGCTCTTTTACAACAGCTAATCCGAACATTTCCTCTGCCAAACCCGATTGCTGCATGTATGTTTTCGGCAGAAACTCCTATAATTATCATATGATAGGTATATGGAATATAGGAGATAAAGAATGGAAAGAGGTTAAACTGAATATTTCTGCCTGCATGCTGAAACAGATGAATGGGTTTTCATTAGAAACAATAAAAAGGCAACGGGACGATAAAAAATGCTGTCGCTTAGTTCGCAGGGGCGAGGTTCTCTCGCCCGAAAACAGTTTGCTTTATGTATTCGGGCACGCAAACCCTGCCCCTCCAGCTGACGATGGGATAGGCCGGTTGAGTTTTGACACACTCCCTTTTTACTTCAATGTATCATAATAAGCGTCCAGCAACTTCTTTGCCGCAACAAAAGAAGTCAGCTTTCCGTTCAACACTTCCTCTTCCTTCACAGCCAGCATGGAAGCTATCGTCTCATTATTATAAAAACTGTCGCGCAGGTGCTCGTTGATGGACTCGTACATCCAGTATTTTGCCTGTTCGTTACGACGCTGTTCAAAATAGCCATTGGCTTTCACAAAAGCAAAATACTCATCAACCATGTCCCATATCTCCTTGATGCCCAAACCATAAAAGCCCGAATAAGTCAGGACTTTGGGAGACCATCCCGAATCGGGTGCCGGAAACAGGTGCAGCGCATTCCGAAAATGGCTCGCTGCCAGTTTCGCTTTCTCTATGTTATTGCCGTCGGCCTTGTTGATGACAATGCCATCCGCCATCTCCATGATACCCCGTTTGATGCCTTGCAATTCATCTCCCGTGCCCGCCAGTTGAATCAGCAGAAAGAAATCCACCATAGAGTGTACCGCAGTTTCACTCTGCCCCACTCCCACCGTTTCGACGAATATCTTATCAAACCCTCCTGCCTCGCACAGGATAATCGTCTCACGGGTCTTTCGTGCCACTCCGCCCAACGAACCTGCCGAGGGGCTGGGGCGGATAAAAGCATTGGGATGGACGGACAGTTTCTCCATGCGGGTCTTATCGCCCAAGATACTGCCTTTGGAACGCTCACTGCTGGGGTCGATGGCCAAGACAGCCAACTTTCCTCCTTGCCGGAGCACATGCAGCCCGAAAACATCAATGGAGGTACTCTTGCCGGCACCCGGCACTCCGCTGATTCCGATACGAATCGACCTGCCGGAATAAGGGAGACATTTCTCTATAACCTCTTGAGCGATGGCCTGATGTTCGGGTTTCACACTCTCCACCAGTGTCACGGCCTGACTCAAGACGGTCACGTTACCTTTCACAATACCTTCCACATACTCTCCCACAGAAAACTCACGGCGACGCGGTTTCTTGCGGAATTTCAAATAAGGATTCACAATGGATGGTTGTTCAATGCCCGCATTGACGACCAATCCCTTATATTCTTCACTATTTTCAGGATGTTCCATAGCTATTTCTTTGAGGTTACTTTCACATTGATAATTATTTTCGGGCTGTTCGGGTCATTCGTTATCATCAATACACGAGGTGAGCCTTTCACTCTTCTGAGGTTATGCCCATAAGCCGTAATCTTCATCTTGGTCGTTGCCCCCGGCTTCAAGACACGTTTCTTCAACTGCACTCCCAAAGCAGAGTTGAACACTTGCAAATCACGTATTTCCAGATTGGATTTACCCACATTCTTCACTATAATCGTCTGCGAACGTTTCTCGTCATCTGCCAATTCTCCCATGACCAGTTCTTTGGCAGAAAGATGGATGGCAGGCGGATTCAGGCGTTCCTGCTGACTGATGCGAGAGAAATCGGGCAACAGCACAGCCGAAACCGGAATTTCATTTTCCTCACCCACCTTGTCTCCGGGGAACCGTGACAAGTATACCGAAGCAGTGGTCAACCCCAACTTGGGAAGTTTTTCGGTATCAAGAGTCACCTTAATCTTTCCGGTGCGGTTACGCCCCAGCTTGTCGGGAGTGGCCACCGCACTCAAATAAGGAGGCAGATGCATCAACACAGGTGTATAGACCCGGTCCGAAGTATTGGCTATCAGCAGTTCGATGGTCGGTTTATCTCCCCTGTTCGCATCGTCAAACTCTATTTCCTCTTTATTCAGGCGGATTGCACCGATTTGATAAGGATGGGTAAAGGTATAGTTCTTGGGGTCGGCAGTCACTTCTCCGCGAAAAGACAAATAAACAGGCTTGTCTGACGCATTGCAATAAACGCCGATGCTTTTCCGGAAACGACCGAGAGCCTTGGCATCAAACGTAGAACTGACTTCACCCGTTTTCCCCGGCAGGATAGGAGATTTGGTCCAGTCGGTAACAGTGCACCCGCAGGAAGTGGTGACATTGGATATCACTAACGGCTTATCGCCCTTATTTGTTATTTTAAAGGTAGCCGTTACCGGGTTCTTCCATAAAATGGTTCCAAATTCGTGCATTGTCTTATCAAAAGAGGCTTTTGGCTGCGCAAAGACTGAAAGCCCCGATCCCAGCAACATACTTATTATCAACATTATGTATTTCATACCAAACTAAATTCTTCGTTTAAAGTAACAAAGGTAAGGAAAAAAAGCATTATCTTTGCATTAGAAGGTGTTAAAACAAAAAGATTAAAACTATAAACTGGAATATTATGAGAACATGGAAGAATTATCTATGTATGCTGGCCGCACTGGTTGTCACGCTCGGTTTCACTTCCTGTGAGAGCGATGAAGACATCGGTTTTGATTTATCGGGATTGTATGGAGTGACATGGTTCGGCGATATGGGTGCCGGTGATTCTTGGGGTGAACCTTTGGACAGCTATATCACATTCACATCCGGCTCTCGCCCCGACCACGGTGTGGGAACGGAAGACCTCTATTATACCACTCCTCCCTTCGAGTATTACGATACCTATAAATTCGACTGGTTTATTGAGAACGGACGGTTATATATAGACTATGATACCGGGGAATCCATCATTATAGATTATCCGCATGTCAATGGAAACTACTTCTACGGAACAATAGGAAACTTTGATTTCCGGTTAGAATACGATGGAGGCCGCAGCGTCAAAAGACAAGCGGATATCTCCAAATGAAAATAACCTGTCATTAAGTTGTAAGGGAGTATGTCAAAACTGTCGTTTAGTTCGTAGGGGCGATGGAATAGCCCGGTTTAGTTTTGGCACACTCCCTTTACAATTCTATTTCACCACTACTTTATATCCTCCTGTATGCCCGCCGAACTCGGGTGCATAAGCCGACTGAATCGTTGCTATCCCGGACCGGTATTCTCCCGAACGGGTCACATACACCTGATACTCTATCACATACATTCCTTTACGCATTTGATTGACAAAGAAAGAAGTGGAAGCATCTTTTGTTGCCTGATAATATCCCAGGTTTGTGCTCAGGCGATAACCTGACAATGCTGCCAACGGCTCCATACAAGCGGCACGCTCATCTTTAATCTGTACAAAATCCATATCCCGGTCTGCCTTTACCGTCAGACGGACAGTAATCTTATCACCTATATTCAATACAGTGCCTTCTTCTATGAGCGTCTCTCCTTTATAAAGGCTACGGCTGACAGACAAACCGCTACTTTGCTCACCCATCTTATCCATATTCTCCAGATATTGGGCATACACAGCTCCCCAACCCATACCGCTGCCTTCACAATCCACTGTCACCTTCTTCAGATTCATGACATTGCCTTCAACCACCTTCTTGAGATAACCCACCGGCTCTTCCGCCGATGTCTGAATCACCTCTTTTCCCAAGGTAATCTTCACGGCATCAGAGTTTGCCAATAAGTCCGTTCCCGAATTCAGTAAGGCATATACAGCATTCACCGTAGCAACAGGAGTATCCCAAACCTGCGTTTGCTTCTCTTTCAAAAGCCAGCGTTTCATCTGGCTCAACGCCTGCTCGTCTTTGGTAACGTATTGCACCGCCTCCATTGCAGCCACTTCGGTCGGAATCTTATAACCGAACCAAGAATAATGTGCCTTGGGAGTATCAAAATAACGCCCCATCTTGTCTGTCACCACCGAATACTCCATAACAGACTGCACAAACTCTTTCGCCTTTACCGTCTCTCCGGCCTGTTGCAAAACAATGGCAGATAACGCCTTTCCGTAAACAGTCAGATCGGTCGCCTGTGCACTCAGCTTACTGATAAAATAACGGTTCATATCGGCATTTGCTCCGGCTTTGCCATTCAAAGCACATATATACAGATATTGGAGCGTCTGTTCTGAAGGACTGACCTTCGTCACGCCTTTCTTTTCGGCTTCCTTCATTGCCTTGTATTCTTTCCCTGCCTGCACGGTAAGATAGTTTAATGCTTTCTGATACATGGCAGAGAGAGCCTGATTCAGTTTTCCACCGGTCATCACTTGCAGGCGGGTCAGCATTTCCGTTATCTGCGTAGTCATATAACGGTTGCCCGGCATACCCTTGTACCAGCTCCATGCACCATCCCCATTTTGCAGCTCATTCAAATGTGCCACACAGACAGACAATTTATTACTCATCGTGTTCAAATCAAACAAGGTGGCAATACGTTGACGTTGTTCTTCTTCATTCACGGCTTCAGTCAGCCACGGTGTCTCTGCCAGCAATATGTTCTTCAACTCCTCATTCTTTTGCAACCGGCTCATGAAAGTTTCTTTAGTGCCTCCCTGTGCCAGCCAACTGTCAAATATCTGTTTGATACGCGGATTTGAACTCACAATGAACTCGGCCAACGCATTCGCATAATAAGCAGAAGCCCATGACAGCGCATCCTCTCCCTGCGGAACCGCAACCACCGGCAATGCCATGACAGCATACCATACGGGATTGCTCGTAAATTCCACTGTCATCTTCCGGCCGGATGCCGTACGACTGTGGTTATTAAACAGATGCTCCAATGAGAAGGTATAACTTCCTTTGCCGTTTACATCCAACGGCACACTCTCCGTCACCCACTGCTTATCCGTCAACACCGGGATGTAACGCTGTTCGCCATCACTGAACGTATCTCCTTCAGCCACCATGCGGCATGCCAATACAGTATACTTATCAGTGACGTCAAAGATAAAGCTCACATTGCCCGTTTCTCCCGCTTTCACTCCGAACTTCTGCTTCTGAGTATAGAAGACCTTCTCTGTTTCAGGATTGAAAAGTTCCATTCTGACAGTTCCGGCAACAGCCTTATCCGACAGGTTAATCAGTGAAGCGGCAATATTTGCCTTATCACCCACACGGACAAAACGAGGCATATTGGGTTGAAGCATGAACTCTTTGGAGGCAGTAGCGGTTGCCTCTATCCGGCCGTAATCCACCTCCTTGGTATGTGCCAGCCCCATAAACTTCCATTTCGTCAGGCTCTCGGGCAGGATAAACGAAATGCTGACTTCGCCCTGCCCGTTGGTACGCAACTGCGGATAGAAGAAAGCTGTTTCGGCAAAGTTCTGACGCACCTGCACATTCCCTGTTTCTTTCAAAGCACCCGCATCCATTGCTTCCGCTCTCAACACAGGAATTATTTCTTCCTCAAACACCACATTTGTAATCGCCACATCTTGGACATCATCTGCCATTTTCGGTCGGGCAGCACGCGAATTCATTCCCCAACCGGCAGGCAAACTCTCCAAGACACAATGCCGTACACCCACGGACGGAACCAGCAATTCACTATAAGAGTACGAAGAGGTGTTCAGGCTCTTGAAGGGGAAATTGAGATAGATATATTCAGTCCGTGTATACCATTTGTTCCATAAGGAATGTGGAATGTTACGGGTGAAGTTCACGCGGAAGAAAAGGTCGTGCGTATAGAAGCGGTCCAAAGAGGCATCATACATCATCGCCAGCAGTTCGGCATCAGCCGGACGGCCATCGGGATAGAGCACGCTCAGCTTCCATTCTTCCTGCTGACCGGGGCGAAGCTTATCACGGAACGTAGTCCACTTCAACTGCAACTCTTTATCCGGTTCGGGTTTGGTAATCTGTGCATAGTGACCATAGAGCTGTCCGTCTTTCACAAAGGCAACACTTACCATTACCCCGTTTCCATACTCCTGTTTATAAGTAAGCGGGAAACTGACGATGGAATCGGAGAACTGCACGCGTCTGCTTTCCACCCGCTTATTGCCGGAAAAGACATCGTAAAAGAGATAGATGTTCTTTTCACTGCTGCCCACATAGATAGTGGCCGGAGAAGAATCTCCCTTAAATTTATCTCCGTCCTGATAGAACCAATCGGTGGTGGCAATCGGCGGACGTTTATCGCCGAGCGAGAACAACAGGAAACCTTGAGATTCCGTACATTCCCTGCCCTGCGCATCTTTAGCCGAAATCTTCAGGATATAAGAGCCGGAAGGAAGCCGGTATAATGCTTCGGGCACAAATTTCTTATTGGATGCAACCGCAGCCTGCAACACTTTCTCACCGGGTTCATGGTTACTTTTATTTGGTTTAAACACCTGATAAATCACCTCTGTATCTACCGGTTCGCCCGATAAATTAGTAACAGAGAAGGTCAATTCCCGGGCTTTCTCTTTCACCATCTGTGCGGATAATCCCTCAATAGCGAGCACAACGGAAGTTTTACCCAAGGGCAACGACAGGTTGGCTTGTTGCGTTTCACCCGCACCGTCAGTCACATCCGCCTGTACCCGATAAGTATAATACCATGTCGGCAAATCCTTCACATCGGAATCTGCCTCCAGACGCACCGTGACGGTGAATTTGCCTTCGGCATCGGTCATCGTTTCCCCATCCCAAGCGGCAGAACGGCCCCCCCGGAAGCGCCAGAACCAAGAGAAAGAACGGGTGATGTGATAATTCACCTTTGCATTCTGCACCGGAGCACCGGCAAATGTCCTCGCCACACCGGTGAGAAGCACAGAGTCGCCTATTTGATATTCGGTCTTGACCGGTTCAAAAGTAACATCGAAGGTAGGACGTTTATACTCCTCTACCCTGAAGCCACCGGAAGCAGAGCCGGCCTGCAACCTGAAGTAACCGGTCAGGCAGGGAGAAGGCAGCGTGAACTGACCGCTGAAAGAGCCGAACGAGTTGGTTGTCACCTTCACCTCGCCCATCTTATTGTTATTGACATCATACAGAGTCACCGTATATTCTTTATCGGCCAACACCTGAGTATCATCCTGTTGCTGCCTGTACGCAATGCCCGAAACATAAACCGTTTGTCCCGGACGATAGATGGAACGGTCTGTAAACAGACTCAACACCTCCTGTTCGCGATTCTCCGAAGGAGCGTAATAGATTTGTTTCCACAAGTCTGCAATCGGCATAGCCGTATCGCTCATAGTGCGGGCATTATACATGATAGTTCTTTTCTTATCGGGAAACCCGAGTTTCAGCGTACCTTCTTTATCGGCCGTATAGGTTTGCGAAGGCATGAAACGTCCGTCCGTACCGGTATAAATCACCACCTCGGCATCGGGCACAGGATGTCCGCTTTCGGCATCCACCACAACCAGTTCCAGATCATCGTCAGGCAAGGGACGATAAATCACCCTCAACGCAGTGACATACATCAATGTTCCACCCGGTTCGCCGACTTTTCCTTCCGGTACAGCTTTCAAATAATAGATACCCGGCTGCGGAGCCTGAATCTGAAGCGTAGTATCGACCGGCAAATAATCGGCAGTTCCTTTCAGCGAGAAGTTTTCCTCCTTTTGCAACTTACCATACTTTGCAACAAAATTCTTCATCTTACTTGCCCACATCACGGAAGTGACGGGTAAGTTTATCTTATACAGTTGCAACGTAAAGCCGTTCAAATTCTTATAGTTCACTCTTACCTCCTGCATCTTGCCCGGATAAGCCGCAGACACTTTCAATGACAGAGAAGGATTCAATATCTCCTTTTCTATGTTTCTCAGCCTGTTGATACCGACACAGCGAGGGTATTTGGAAATCCCCTCACGTACCACTTTCAGGCGTTCCACCTGATTATTTTGCTTCTGCAAGTAATCCGACAGGGCCAGATAAACCTCAGCTCCGGCTTCCTCATCGGGATATCCGGCTATCCAAGAGCGTAATTCCTTTTGGCAATCCTCATTGGAAAAGTTCTGATTGAACGTGTTGAACAGATAATCCAACGCTCCGATGCCGGTCACCATCCATGCCGAACGATACGCAGGAGTATCATACAGTGTCAAAAGCGAACGATAATTCTGAAGAATTGCTGCCACGAAATCACATTCGGACACCGGTACTGCCGTATATGCCATAAAGCTTTTTATATCCTTCACCTGTGCCGGCAGACTGTTGGTCTGGTTCCCGACAGAAGCAGCTTCCCACCTGTTTTGCTTCATCAGCAAGAGGGCACGACGCGCCAGCAAATCATACAGATTATCATGAAAATAGCGTTTGCTCATTTCCCCGACTCTTACCATCGGCTTCAGTTTCTCCACCGGACAGGCTGCCAACAGGTCTTTGTCCTTCAGTGAAGACTGCAAGAAATTGAAACCTTGCTTTACATCTTTCGAGATAGTCAACTCACCCAAAATGGAATAGAGCACCGCCCTGTCTTCCGCTTTTTCCGTTTGCTTTGCCCAGTTTTCCAATCCCTTCATATCCGTCTCCAGACTATCGGGAGTGACAAGAGTGCGATATTGCATGGCAGTCAGATATGCCTTCATCATTTGCGGCACATCACGCTCAGCCTTTGCCTTATCATAGATTTTCATCGATGCGGACACCACAGACTGAGGAAGGTCTTTCTTTTGAAGTTGTTCTACCTCTTTCCACATTTTATCGTAAGTTTGTGCATGCAATGGAGCAAATAAACTCATTGCCCAGAGCACTATCAGAAAATAATAACGAGTATTCATAAGCTTCGTCTTTAATTGTTCCTTTAACAAAGAAACGCATTATGTAGTTCAGCACTGCATCCTAATTGGTTAAATTAACAAAACAAGGGAAACGGATTTTCTGCTTTTCTCAACGAAGCAGAAGCAAACGCTTCAAGATAAGACGCTTATACTGCTTCTTCAAATCATCCGCCAAAAACGAATTGTCAATCAAATCCATCCATTTAATAACAGACCGTCGAAACTTTTTGGCGATATTCTCTATCACCTTGCCACTGACCCCCGAAGCGACAATAGACGACTCGAAATCCTTCCGACATATTTTCCGCTTCTTTCCATTGAGTGTCAATGCCAATTCTTCAGTATCTTCGGGCATAACAAGGACGGTAGAGAGTAAATCGTATGCAGGTGTCAGACAATAACCAAGTCCTACATTATATAATGAGAAGTTTTTCAAATGCATATCCGAGTTTCCTGTTATCCACGAGAATATCACCAACTCCCAAAAGTTCACCAAGTCGAGTTGCGGAACAGCGGAATACTTCTTGATAGCCTTGGCTATCTGCTCATACGAACCTTTATATTTATATTCGGTCAACCGTTCGGTCAACTGACACATATCCTCCATCGCTATCTTACTGCCATCTGCCTTCCTGTCTATACGTCGGGTGATATAACATAGCTCTCCATCGGCAAAACGCACCAATCCATGAGGCACAACAGCTATTTTGGCTGCTTCCGCCATGTGCATTGTGAGATCCTCCAGCTCAGGCAAAGAGCGGTAAATGTCCGTTTGTGGCTTCAGGATAAACCGTCCCCACAACCCGACAATCGTAAAACGATCAGGTTCATTCTTTCCACCGGGGCGAACATCAAGCGACAATTTGGCCTGTGCACCGGTCAATGTAGTCCGGGCTCTGACCACTTGCTTGGCCAAATCCCCTATTTCGCTTCTCACATAAGGCAGATGAGGAACCTGCCGTGTACCATACAGTTTTTGAGCACAAGCCGGATGATAATCCACCTGACCTTCTTTCAACTCCTTATAGCAATATAAACATTTTCCCATCGCATCTCAATTAAACCGGTTCATCAAGTATCACACTTACTGCCCCTATGCAGTCTTTACAACACACCAGCAATAACGACATACGATCGCGCTGGTTTATCTTCCAACTGTTTTCTGCAATATTCAGAAGCCATCCTTCGGGAATCAAGCCATCAAAGAAAGGAAACAACACAGTGTCATGATACGGCTTATCCGTCAAGGGGAGTGTCAAGCTAATGGCTTCCGCCTTATCGGAGTTCAAGAAATCAGCGTCATAGACAAAAGTGAAACCATTTTCATCTTCCGTGAGCAGACCGGCATAGGTATCATAAAGAAATATCTTCCCTCTTTTCATTCTTCATCCTCCTTTCTTATGGGCACTGCCCCTACTTTATGCCCGAAAAGAGCAAGTACCTGATTGACTTTATCCATCCGCAAAGTTTCCTTACCTTGCTCCAATTCACGTACAAAACGCAATCCGACACCCGACTTAGCTGCCAAATCCACCTGCGTAAGCCCAAATTTTTTACGCATATCCTTTATAAACAATGGTAATGAATCGCTCATAATTATACCCTTTAAGGTGCAAATATAACAAAAGATTCCACAATTACACCCAAATGGGTATAATTGTTCGTGCTTCTTTTTAAAATATACCCGAAAAGGTGTAATTCATTTATCCAAAGCAAGCGCAGTACGTCCGTTGTCTTAAGTAACAAAAAACAAGACACAAATAGATTTGAAACTTTAAGCGATATCTCATACCTTTGATGACCAATAAATACGCATACATTTCACAGGTTGGTGCGCTCTATCGGATGCTCTTTTATTATTCAACGAAAACAGCCTTTCGGAAACAACCGACTACGAAGGAATAAGCATGGACTTAATATCAAATAAGGCCGGACTCTAAGAATCCAGCCTTATCTGCAACTATTTTAATGAATTTATATTCTTTATTCTTTGACAGGCGTATTGCCCAATGTTGCCACTACAAAATCATAGAACTTGGCAACCGAAGGAATATAACAACGTTCGTCGGGTGAATGAGGAGAACGCAAGGTAGGTCCGAAAGAAATCATATCCAAGCCCGGAACAACGGCACCGATGATGCCACATTCCAAACCGGCATGAATCACTTTCACTTCCGGTTCCTTGCCGAACTGTGCCTTATACGATTCCTTCATTGCTTTCAAGATAGGAGAATCAACATTCGGTTCCCAACCGGAATAACCGCCGGTGCGTGTCACTTCCATGCCTGCCATAGAGAAACAGCTTTCCAAAGAAGTATTCAGATAATCCTTCATGGAGTCGCGTGAACTACGGGTCAGAATCTTTATTTCCGCTTTACCGCCACCGATAGTGACAATAGCCAGATTGGAAGATGTCTCCACTGTATCGGGAATGGTCGGAATCATGCGTGACACACCGTTCTGACAAGCATAGATGGCATCAACCAGATTGTCTCTGATTTCATCGGGAACCATCATTGCAGGCAATTCGACACGCTCTGCCTTAAAGCTGATCGGAGTTTCGTGCACATGATATTCTTCGTTCCACAAAGTCTCGCATTCTTGTACATATTCCATCACATCTGCTTCTTCTTCAGCCGGAATGGTAATCACCACTTCGCACTCACGGGGAATGGCATTACGCATATTTCCACCCTGCCATGAAACCAAGCATGCCTCATCGTAAGCAATCACCTGATTCATAAAGCGTGCCATCAACTTATTGGCATTGGCACGGCCTTCGTTGATTTCAAGACCGGAGTGACCACCGCGAAGTCCTTTCAAAGTCACTTTCAAAGCGATATCATCAGGGTCGGTTTCCACTTCTTTGTATTCCAAAGTAGCAGTCAGATCTTCACCGCCTGCACAACCGATATATAGTTCACCTTCTTCTTCCGAATCAAGATTCAACAAAATATCTCCATCCACCGTACCCGGTTTCAAGCCGAATGCACCAAACATTCCGGTTTCTTCGTCGGCGGTAATCAATGCTTCCAACGGTCCGTGCTTCAGTGTCTTGTCCTCTAAAACAGCCATAATAGCAGCTACACCCATACCGTTGTCAGCTCCCAATGTGGTGCCTTTGGCTTTCACCCAATCGCCGTCGATATAAGTCTGGATGGGATCGTTTTCAAAATCATGTACTGTATCGTTATTCTTCTGGGGCACCATGTCCATATGTGACTGAAGAATTACTTTCTTACGGTTTTCCATACCGGGAGTAGCAGGTTTACGATAGATGATGTTACCTGCTTCATCTTGAAATGTTTCTACACCGATGCTCTTTCCAAAGTTCAGCAAGAACTCTTGAATCTTCTTCAGATGACCCGAAGGACGGGGAACCTGAGTCAATGAATAGAAATGCTTCCACACGTTCTGCGGAGCAAGAGAGAGAATTGTACTCATAACTTCTTAGTTTTATTAGTGAACGGCAAAGCCGCTAATCCATATATTCCCAACAAAATTAATAAAAAGGTTTGTATTCCATGCACTAATAGTGCAAAAATTCCTGCATCTTCTTTACCCACTCCATAGAGCATCATCATTGTTATGACAGCAAAATGCCACGGACCTGCCCCATTAGGGGTGGGGACAACGACCGCAATGCTACCCACAACAAACATCACCAATGCCGCCATAATGCTCAGATCGGCCGAGAAACCAAAACAAAAGAAGGATACGTAAAATTGCAGGAAATAACAGATCCAAATGGCAACGGTGTAAAGGATGAAAAGCGGCATCTGCTTCACATCTTTCAACGAAAGGATACCCACCCACACATTATGCAGAATGCCTCTCACCTTTGCAAAAACCGCCACATTCCTTATCAGAAAAAAGGCCAGCACACAAACAGCCGAAACACATATTATAATAATGTAAAAATGGGCAGAAGTCAACACATCGGTCAGCGCCCGCGTATCAGTTCCGGTTTCTTTGAAAAAAGTGGCAAACACACCGGCTTGCAGCAACAAGGTCACTCCTGTTACCAAAGCTACACAGAGAGTATCAATCAGACGCTCCGTCACCACTGTCCCCAAAGATTTGGGAAAAGAAGTGCCGTCATACTTTGCCAAAATGCCGCAACGGGAAATTTCACCCACACGAGGGACAATCAGATTAGCGGCATACGACACAAAAACAGCATACACGCAGTCTGATGTTTTGGGATACTCACCCAACGGAGCCAATGTAAGTTTCCACCTCCATCCCCGGAAGATGTGACTAAACACACCAAACACCAACGAAAGCAGCATCCAACTATAATCCATCCCGCCATCCAATACTTCCCACACATGCCCGAAATTAAATCCGCGGTACATCCATATCATTATCGCAGCTCCCAAAACCAACGGAAGTAGTATTTGCAAGCTCTTTTTTACAATCTTTTTTATATGAGTTCCTTCCAAAATCAGCGTATTTTAAATTTATAATGTTTACCTTTGCACGATGCAAAGATACTATCTTAGCGAAATAAACCTATTTATTAACGATAGAAAAATAACGGAATGGGATTAGTCAAACCAAAAAAATTTCTGGGACAACACTTCCTTAAAGACCTGAGTATTGCAAAAGACATAGCCGATACAGTGGACGAATGTCCCGGTTTACCTATTCTCGAAGTAGGACCGGGCATGGGAGTATTAACCCAATTCCTGATGGAAAAAGGACGTGAAGTGAAAGTGGTAGAGCTTGATTTTGAATCGGTTGCCTATCTGCGTGAGAACTTCCCCGCTTTGGAAGGAAACATCATAGAAGATGACTTTCTGAAGCTGAAACTGGAGAAGCTGTTTGACGGCAGACCTTTTGTCCTCACCGGTAACTATCCTTATAATATATCCAGCCAAATCTTTTTTAAAATGCTGGACTACAAAGACCTGATTCCCTGTTGCACCGGAATGATTCAGAAAGAAGTGGCCGAACGTATTGCCGCCGGTCCGGGCAGCAAGACATACGGCATCCTGAGCATTCTGATTCAAGCATGGTATAAGGTGGAATATCTGTTTACCGTACACGAACATGTGTTCAACCCGCCTCCCAAAGTAAAAAGTGCCGTCATCCGCATGACACGCAACGAAACAAAAGAACTGGGGTGCAACGAGAGGTTGTTCAAACTTATCGTGAAAACCACTTTCAACCAACGGCGAAAGACTTTGCGGAATTCCATCTCTTCAATTTTAGAAAAAGGAAATCCGCTGAGCAATGATCCGGTATTCAACAAACGCCCGGAACAGTTATCGGTACAGGAATTTATCGAACTGACCAACCGGGTGGAAACCGCTCTGAAAGACAAAGCAGACATAGACTGCGGCAACGACATCGCCCGCAAAGGTGCAACAAGCCAAAAGGAATAACCTATTTATTTTATATTAACGGAAGAAGAATAGGATGAATAAAGAGGAATTAGAAAAAGTAGAGCAGCTCATCGAGCAAAAGAACTCCGAAGAACTGAAAGGACTGCTCTCCGGCTTACATCCTGCCGACATTGCCGAACTGTGCAATGAACTGGATGCCGAAGAAGCCCGGTTTATTTATCTGTTATTGGATAATGAAACAGCTGCCGATGTCCTCATCGAAATGGACGAGGACGCACGTAAGGATTTCTTAGAGATACTTCCTTCCGAAACAATTGCCAAGCGATTTGTAGACTACATGGACTCGGATGACGCCGTTGACATCATCCGTGAAATGGACGAAGACAAACAGGAAGAAGTCCTTTCGCACATCGAAGATATAGAACAGGCAGGCGACATTGTCGACTTGCTGAAATACGATGAAGACACCGCCGGCGGTTTGATGGGAACCGAAATGGTCATCGTAAATGAAAACTGGAGTATGCCCGAATGTCTGAAAGAAATGCGTATTCAGGCAGAAGACATGGATGAAATCTATTATGTATATGTAGTGGATGACGACGAACGCCTGCGTGGTGTATTCCCCTTAAAAAAGATGATTACCAGTCCTTCTGTTTCCAAAGTGAAGCATGTGATGAAGAAGGACCCGATCTCAGTACATGTAGACACTCCGATAGACGAAGTGGTTCAGTTAATTGAAAAATACGACTTGGTGGCAGTCCCCGTAGTAGACAGCATCGGTCGTTTAGTGGGGCGTATCACTGTAGACGATGTAATGGACGAAGTCCGTGAACAGGCCGAACGCGATTACCAGTTGGCATCCGGTTTGTCTCAAGACGTAGAAACGGACGACAGCGTATTCCGCCAGACCACAGCACGTCTGCCATGGCTGCTGATTGGAATGATTGGCGGTATCGGCAACTCCATGATACTGGGAAACTTCGACAGCACCTTTGCAGCCCATCCCGAAATGGCACTCTATATCCCGCTTATCGGCGGTACGGGAGGAAATGTGGGAACACAATCTTCCGCACTAGTAGTACAGGGGCTTGCCAACAGTTCGCTGGATGCCCACAATACATGGAAACAAATCGTTAAAGAATCCGTAGTAGCCGTTATCAATGCGACTATCATTTCCATGTTGGTTTATATTTATAACTTTATCCGCTTCGGAGCAACTGCCACCGTATCTTACTCGGTATCAGTCAGCCTGTTCGCTGTTGTCATGTTTGCTTCCATCTTCGGTACCTTGGTCCCCATGACACTCGAAAAGCTAAAAATAGATCCCGCCATTGCCACGGGACCGTTTATCTCCATTACCAACGATATCATAGGCATGATGCTTTATATGGGCATTACGGTATTACTATCGTAATCCTCTTTCTTCATAATGTGTTTCGGGCACGGATTTCATATTCTGTATCACCATATTAAGTGTGACAAAGGATGAGATTCGTGCCCGAAATACAACATTTATCGACCTAAAATAAAAAAAACAGGCAAAATAGTATGAAGTTCTAATTTATTTCTTTTAATTTGTAAACTGTTGCTATAATAAGAAAGCTCACTTTAAAAATCTATACGATGGACTCGAATGAAACTAATCGCCCTTTAACCGAAGTTCCGATGGACAAGACGCCCGAAACTTTGGTATCATCCCCCGCCCAAGCGGAAGAGAATAACACTATGTATGTACCTAAACAAACCAAAGAAGAGGTCATTAAACGTCTAAAAGAACTCAACGAAGATGCTTGCAATGCCGACAAACAAGAATTGGATTTGCTGAAACAAACTTTCTATAAGTTACACAAAGCAGAACAGGAAACGGCTCGTAAAACATTTATAGAGGCCGGTGGAGCACCCGAAGCATTTGTAATGCCTTCAGACGACTCTGAAAGCCGCTTCAAGGAAGCCATGAGTTCCATCAAAGAGAAAAGAAGCGCCATGCTTGCGGAGCAGGAGAAAGAAAAAGAAGAGAACTTGCAGAAGAAACTGGCCATCATTGAAAAGCTGAAAGAGCTGTCTGAATCTCACGATGACGCCAACAAAGCCTACAATGAATTCAAAAAACTACAGCAAGAATGGAATGAAATCAAGCAAGTTCCGGCAGCCAAAATCAATGAACTATGGAAGAATTACCAGCTTTATGCTGAAAAGTTCTACGATCTGATTAAGCTGAACAATGAATTCCGCGAATATGATTTCAAGAAAAACCTCGAAATTAAACTGCATCTCTGTGAAGCAGCCGAAAAACTGGCAAACGAAGAAGACATCATTTCCGCTTTCCACCAATTACAGAAACTGCATCAGGAATTCCGTGATACAGGTCCCGTAGCCAAAGAATTGCGCGAAGAAATCTGGACACGTTTTAAAACTGCTTCAACAACCGTAAACCGCCGTCACCAGCAGCACTTCGAAGCCCTAAAAGAAAAAGAGCAACGCAACTTGGATGAAAAGACCGTTATTTGCGAAATTGTGGAAACAATGGAGTATGACACATTTACCACCTTCCAGGATTGGGAAAATAAAACACAGGAAGTCATTGCTTTGCAGGCCAAATGGAAAACCATCGGCTATGCTCCGCAGAAAATGAATGTGAAAATATTCGAGCGTTTCCGTTCGGCATGTGATGAATTCTTTAAACGCAAAGCCGAATTCTTCAAGTCTGTCAAGGAAAACATGTCCGGCAATTTGGAGAAAAAGAAAGAATTATGTGAAAAGGCTGAAGCGCTGAAAGACAGCACAGACTGGAAGACTACCGCCGAAGTATTGAGCAAATTGCAAAAGGAATGGAAAACCATCGGCCCGGTCCCAAAGAAATATTCGGAAATGATATGGAAGCGTTTCATCGGGGCTTGTGACTATTTCTTTGACCAAAAGAACAAGGCTACTTCTTCACAACGTTCTGTTGAACAGGAAAATATGGTGCTGAAAAAAGAGATTATCGAAAAACTGAATGCAATCAACGCTCAAGAAACTCCTGAAGAAGATGCCGATAATACCATTCGTGAGCTGATGAAAGAATGGAATACAATCGGCCATGTCCCTTTCAAGGAAAAAGATAAGTTATACAAACAATATCACGCAATAATTGATAAGTTATTCGATAAACTGAACCTGTCTGCTTCTCAGAAGAAGTTGAGCAACTTCAAGTCAAACATCGGTAAAGAAGGTAATATATACCGTGAACGTGAAAAGCTGGTTCGTGCGTATGAAAATATGAAAAACGAAATTCAAACGTACGAAAATAACCTGGGATTCCTGACCAGTTCGTCAAAGAAAGGCAGTAACCTGGTAACAGAAATGAATCGTAAAGTTGAAAAGTTAAAAGCAGATTTAGAATTAATATTGAAGAAAATCGAAATCATTGACCAATCAATGAGTAAAGAATAAAAAAATATTCTTATATCTTGATTCCGCCGTCTTAATTAGAAGGAGTATCCTTTTATATTGAGATGGCGGTTTTGTTTTATACAAGTCAGTAAATACTTCTGTTCAATAGACTCAGAAAAGAGGTTTCTTTGGGAGAATTGGCAATCCCGATTTACCCCCGAATCAATGTTCCACTTTTTCGAAAAACAAAATGAAAACAATAAAAAAAGCTCCTAAATATATTGTTTTAGGAGCTTTTTAAACTTTAATAAGCGATTTCTTTGTTGGGATACCAGGATTCGAACCTGGAAAAACAGGACCAGAATCTGTTGTGTTACCATTACACCATATCCCAATGTCCTTTATCAAAAGCCTCATTTCGTTTTTGACGGTGCAAAGATACCGCTTTTTCTGAAACCTACAAACTTTTATATAACTTTTTTCTAAAAAAAACTCTATTATTTTACTGCAAGCTGAATTGGCATAGAAGTATTATCATCATCCAACATACTTCTTCACAAGTAAAACCAAGGTCAATAAATCCATCTAATTTATTAATAATCAGAATATAGTCATAAATATCGAATCTGACATCCGAAACAAATACATCCAACTCCGGCAAAACATTCAAAAAGCCATTCTGTTTGTCCGGTACGACCACCCTATCTTTCATCTTTTAATATATTTGAGGTAAAGACAGAGATAAATCAAAAGTCATCTAAGGGATTAACCTAATATTAAAAGGTTCTCTAACTAAAAAAAACAAAAAGAGCGCATATTTCAAGCACATTTTTTCGTTGTAATTAGAAAACCAAGTATCTTTGTACTTTGTTGTAAATGTAGACTATTGAGTAAAATTAGTATTAAATAGAATGAACGAAGCAAAGTATTTAGTAAAAAAAATAACAGAAGGTATTCAAGAAAAAAAAGGTAAAAACATTGTTATAGCAGACCTTAGTTCCATTGACGATACGATTTGCAATTATTTTGTTATCTGTCAGGGAAATTCCCCCAGCCAAGTCACAGCGATTGTCGACTCGGTAAAAGATTATGTCCGTATAGCAACAGATAATAAGCCGACTGCAATAGACGGACTCCAAAATGCACAATGGGTAGCAATGGACTATAGTGATGTTTTAGTACATGTATTCTTACCCGAGGTCAGAGATTTCTATAATCTGGAGCACCTATGGGCAGATGCCAAGCTTACCTACTTACCCGATTTAGATTAAACATTTGATAGAAAAAAAATGAGTGAAACTAATAATAACAACAAGCCTAAAATAAATATGCCACGCTTTAATTTAAGCTGGTTATATGTTATCATCGCAATGAGCTTTGGTATCCTCTATTTTTCCAATCAGGAAGGAGGAATAGATAAGCAAATCACTTATACCGAGTTTAAAGACATGGTGAATAAGGGGTATGCGAATAAAATCATTGCCTATGACAATAATACAGTTGAAATGTTTATCAAACCTGAGTATATCAAAGATGTATTCAAGAATGATTATAAGAGAGTAGGAAGAAGTCCCTCGCTGAGTGTAGAAATCGGTTCGATAGAATCATTGGACAAATTTTTGGAAAAAGCTCAGGAAGAGGGTCATTTTACAGGCTCGATCAGTTATGAGAAAAAACGTGACTATTTCGGCGCTCTGTTTTGGAATATCGCTCCTTTTCTACTTCTAATCGGTATTTGGATGTTTGCCATGCGCCGTATGAGCGGAGGCGGAGGTTCGGGTGGCGCCAATCCTTTTAATGTAGGTAAAAGTAAAGCCCAAGTATATGAAAAGGGAGACAAGACCAACCGAATTACATTTAAGGATGTAGCCGGTCAGGCAGAAGCAAAGCAGGAGGTAGAAGAAATTGTAGAGTTTCTGAAACAACCACAGAAGTATACGGAACTTGGAGGTAAAATACCTAAAGGCGCTTTGCTTGTAGGCCCTCCGGGAACAGGTAAAACCCTGCTTGCAAAAGCTGTGGCAGGTGAAGCAGATGTTCCGTTCTTCTCATTATCCGGCTCTGATTTCGTTGAAATGTTTGTGGGTGTAGGCGCTTCACGTGTTCGTGACCTTTTCCGTCAGGCCAAGGAAAAAGCCCCTTGTATAATTTTCATTGACGAAATTGACGCAGTAGGACGTGCACGCGGTAAAAACCCGAGTATGGGTGGAAATGACGAACGCGAAAACACACTGAACCAATTATTAACCGAAATGGATGGCTTCGGCTCTAACAGTGGCGTCATTATTTTGGCCGCTACCAACCGTGTAGATATCCTCGATAAAGCATTGCTTCGTGCCGGACGTTTTGACCGTCAAATTCATGTTGATTTACCCGACTTGAATGAACGCAAGGAAGTGTTTGGCGTACATTTAAAGCCTTTGAAGCTGGATCATTCGGTAGACATCGATTTATTAGCCCGTCAGACTCCCGGATTCAGCGGCGCAGATATTGCCAATGTATGTAATGAGGCCGCCCTGATTGCTGCCCGTCATGGCAGACCCGCTGTAGGAAAACAGGATTTTCTGGATGCAGTAGACCGTATCATCGGTGGTTTGGAAAAGAAAACCAAGATTATGACCGCTGCCGAGAAAAATACGATTGCTTTACACGAGGCCGGTCATGCCACTCTTTCATGGTTCCTGGAACATGCCAATCCATTAATCAAGGTCACCATTGTTCCGCGTGGCCGCGCTTTGGGTGCTGCGTGGTATTTGCCCGAGGAAAGGCAAATCACCACTAAAGAGCAGATGTTGGACGAGATGTGTGCTACTTTAGGCGGGCGTGCTGCCGAAGAGTTATTCACCGGACATATCTCAACCGGAGCAATGAACGACTTGGAAAGAGTGACCAAACAATCTTACGGCATGATTGCATACGCCGGAATGAGCGACAAGCTGCCGAACTTATGTTATTACAGTAATGAAGAATATTCTTTCAGCAAACCATATAGCGATCGCACAGCCGAACTTATTGATGAAGAAGTTAAACGCATGATTAACGAACAATATGACCGTGCCAAAGCAATCTTGTCCGAACACAAAGACGGACACAACAAGCTAGCCCGCCTTTTGGTTGAAAAAGAAGTTATTTTTGCCGAAGATGTCGAACGCATATTTGGCAAACGCCCTTGGACTTCACGCTCAGAAGAAATTATGGCAGCCGAAGAAGGTGCTTCTAAAACCATAAAAGAAACTGAGAACTTTGATGAAAAGGAAATAGAAGAAAAAAAAGAAGAAGCATAAATAAAAAAGTATTGCCATTCTATATTTTCAAGTCAAGACAGACAAAGAAAATATGGGATGGCATTAGTATATTTACATAATAAAATTACCATGAAAAACAATTTCATGCAACGTGCCATTACCGGGATTATTTTTGTAGCTGTATTAATCGGCTGCATACTAGGAGGTCCCGTTTCATTCGGCATCTTGTTTGCTATCATCAGTGCAGCAGCCATTAATGAATTTGGCAATTTAATCAACAAGCAAGAAGACGTGCAGATGAATAAGCGTATCTGCATATTAGGAGGTATATTCTTATTTCTATGCTTTTTCTATTATGGCATCAACCCTGCTCAAACAGGTATATTCGTTCCCTATTTGGCACTAATCATCTACCTAATGGTAAGCGAGCTGTATCTCAAAAAGAAAAATCCGTTGAACAATTGGGCTTACGCCATGTTCAGCCAAATTTATCTTGCATTACCGTTCGCCTTATTAAATGTATTGGCATTCCATTCTGATGAAACAATCAGTGTTTCACAATACAACCCTATTCTTCCTCTCTCCATCTTTATCTTTAACTGGGTGAATGACACCGGTGCTTATTGTACCGGAATGCTCTTCGGAAAGCACCGCCTATTTGAACGCATCTCACCCAAGAAGTCATGGGAAGGTTCTATCGGTGGCGGTGTATTCAGCATTATCGCTGCTTTTGTCATGGCTTATTTTTTCCCATTTATGTCGACAGGAGTGTGGGTAGGACTAGGATTGACTATCGTTATATTCGGTACATGGGGTGACTTGAGTGAGTCACTGTTCAAGCGTTATCTGGGATTGAAAGATTCCGGAAACATTCTGCCGGGACATGGTGGAATACTTGACCGTTTTGACAGTGCCATCCTCGCTATCCCGGCAGCAGTAGTTTATTTATATGTGGTATCTCTATTTTAATTCCGGTAAATCGAATGGAGTAAATGAGGGCCATAAAAGACAGATATCCCAACAAGAAATCCTGTCGCCAAAAAACTTTTTAAGTTATATTTCATATATTCCGGGATTTAGGTTCATTATTCCCGAAACAACAAAAATATCCCTTAAAAAGTTTATTTCTTCAATAAAGATACCATCTGTCGTGCCGCCTGCCGGGAAGCTCCTGCCGGTCCCAATATCTGGATAATACGCTCGTACTCAACCATCATTTGTTCTCTATACACCTTATTATATAAAACAGACTCAAGTTCCGAACGGATATTCGCAACAGTCATTGTATCAGCAACCAACTCACGGACAACTTCTTTATCGGCAATCAGATTAACTAATGAAATATATTTCACCTTCAGAATATGCCGACGCAAAAATGCAATAAACTTTCCAAGAGGAGTATGATAGCACACCACCTGTGGAACCCGGAACAATGCCGTTTCCAATGTGGCTGTTCCCGAAGTCACCAACGCCGCCTGTGCCTGCCGCAACAATCTATAAGTTTGTCCAAAGACTATTTTAACAGGAACTTTCGGATTCAAGTATCCTGAATAATAAGAAGATTCCATGCCCGGTGCACCGGCAAGCACCAATTGATAATCCTTTGTAAAAGGTGCAGCCGCCTCCAACATTTTAGGAAGATTATCCTTAATCTCCTGTTTACGGCTGCCGGCAAGCAAGGCAATTACCGGTTTGTCATTCAAACCGTTTTCGGCTGCAAAAGCACCGAAAGTTTCCACATTTCCTTTGCAATATTCATCGACCGCATCCACACACGGATTTCCCACGTAATGAATAGGATAACGATATCCTGCAAAAAAATCGATTTCAAACGGAAGAATGGAAAACAGTTCATCCACATCCCGCTTAATGTTCTTTATTCTATATTCTTTCCATGCCCAAATCTTGGGAGAAATATAATAGTAGACAGGTATTTGAGTGTTCTTCTTGATATACTCGGCGATTTTTAAATTAAACCCGGGATAATCCACCAAAATAACCACATCAGGCTGCCATGCGACAATATCCTCCTGACATTGTCGCATATTACGAAGAATGGTTCGCAAATGCAATAATACAGGTATAAATCCCATATAAGCCAGCTCTTTATAATGCTTCACCCTGCTTCCTCCGACAGCACTCATTTTATCACCTCCAAAGAAACGGAAATCTGCCTGAGAATCCTCTTGCTGCAAAGCACGCATCAAATTGGATGCATGCAAGTCCCCTGATGCCTCGCCTACTATCAAATAGTATTTCATACGTCTAATTTCCAGTTTTTCAAGTCCTTTATTATGCTATAAGCCGTAACATCTATCTGTGTAGGCGTAATGGCAACATAACCGTGATTCAATGCCCAATGATCAGAATCAACAGCTTCAGGCTCATGATTTACAAACTGCCCTGTCAGCCAATAATATTCTCCGCCTCTGGGGTGTGTGCAGACTTTCCATTCCTTTTCCCAAGTACCGTTCGTCTGACGGCAAATACGTACTCCCTTAAACTCAGCGACATCCGGGAAATTCACGTTCAGACAAATACCGGCCGGCAAACCATGTTCAAGCACCTCTTCTGTTATTCTGCGGATATAAGGCAATAATGCTGAAAAATCAGCATCAGCCAAATGATTACACAAAGAATAGCCTATAGCCGGAATCCCTTTCAAACAACCTTCGATCACCACTCCCATTGTGCCGGAGTAATGTACATTCACAGCCGAATTGTCACCATGATTAATTCCACCTATCACCACATCAGGACGATGGGGAACAACAGCATGCAAAGCCAACTTCACACAATCAACCGGAGTACCACTACATTTATATACAGTCAGATCTTCTTCTTCGCGTACTTTATAATATCTGACAGGATGCTCAGAAGTGATTGAGCCGGATGCACCGGAACGCGGTCCATCCGGAGCCATTACAATAATCTCCCCCAATCCGCGCAATGCACGAATCAATTCATTCAACCCTTTAGCATTCACTCCGTCATCATTAGACAACAATATCAATGGTTTTTCTTTCTTCATACTCATTAAATCTCTATTTTTTCTTGGAGCGTAAAGATACAACTCTTTAGCCGAACTATCCCCCCTGAGAATAGAAAATTATCTTAATCTTCTACAACCCAATGCTAAAATTGAAATAGAATTAGCAAGAAATAATTATCTTTGTCCCAGTTGAGTTATTAACAAAACCAATGAGTTATCAACAGTTTTGCTAATGTCTGCTGATTTTAATAGGTGTGCTCATCTATTATTAGTTACTTCGCAGCGAGAAAAAACTGATTAATATGGGAAAAATTATTGCTTTAGCCAATCAAAAAGGTGGAGTAGGTAAAACTACCACCACTATTAACCTGGCTGCTTCTCTAGCTACACTAGAGAAAAAAGTATTGGTTATTGATGCTGACCCACAGGCCAATGCATCATCTGGATTGGGCGTGAACATTAAAGAGGTAGAGTGTTCTATCTATGAATGTCTTATCAACAAAGCCGATATACGGGAAGCAATTTATACCACCGACATCGACGGACTCGACATTGTTTCTTCTCACATTGACCTGGTAGGGGCGGAAATAGAAATGCTGAACCTGGAAGACCGTGAAAAGATAATGAAAAGAGTGCTTGGTCCAATGAAAAACGAATATGACTATATTCTGATAGATTGTTCGCCTTCATTGGGACTCATCACAATAAACGCACTGACAGCAGCAGATTCTGTAATCATTCCTGTGCAGTGTGAATATTTTGCCTTGGAAGGCATCAGCAAATTGCTGAACACCATTAAAATTATAAAATCGAAACTGAACCCGTCACTGGAAATAGAAGGTTTCTTGCTGACTATGTTCGATTCACGTCTTCGTCTGGCCAACCAGATTTACGATGAAGTGAAAAGACACTTTCAGGAACTGGTATTTAAGACGATTATACAGCGAAACGTTAAACTAAGCGAAGCTCCCAGCCACGGCATACCTGTCATTCTATATGATGCCGACTCAACCGGAGCCAAGAACCATTTAGCGTTAGCACAAGAAATTATAACACGTAACAATAAGTAAACGATGGCAGTACAGAAGAAATTTGCTTTAGGACGCGGACTTGACGCACTGATTTCAACCGAAGAAGTAAAGACCTCCGGTTCTTCTTCTATTAATGAAATAGAACTGAGCAAAATCTCCGTCAACCCGAATCAGCCGCGTCGTGAATTTGACCCGGTAGCACTTCAAGAGTTGGCAGACTCTATCGCGGAAATTGGTATTATTCAACCTATAACGTTACGTCAACTAAGTGAAGACTCTTATCAAATCATAGCCGGGGAGCGTCGTTACCGTGCCTCTGTCCAAGCCGGACTAAAAACCATTCCTGCCTATATCCGCACAGCCGATGACGAAAATGTGATGGAAATGGCATTAATTGAAAATATCCAGCGGGAGGATTTGAATTCATTGGAAATAGCCTTGGCTTATCAGCATTTATTGGAACAATATGAGCTGACACAGGAACGGCTGAGTGAGCGTGTCGGCAAGAAACGTACTACGATAGCCAACTATCTTCGCCTGTTAAAACTACCGGCACAGATTCAGGTAGCGTTAAAGAACCGCGAAATAGACATGGGACACGCCCGCGCATTGCTGGCATTAGATGACCCTAAAACCCAAATACGAATATTTAATGAAATACAGACACAGGGGTATTCGGTACGCAAAGTGGAAGAAATAGTAAAAGCACTGACAAGCGGTGAGACTATAGACAGCGGTGGCAAGAAAATAAAGCCGAAAGGCAGTAAACTTTCGGAGGAATATGTTATCCTGCAGAACCATTTATGCGGTTTCTTCGGTTCAAAAGTACAGTTATCATGTACAACTAAAGGAAAAGGCAAAATCAGCATTCCTTTTAATAATGAAGAAGATTTGGAGCGTATCATGGAAATATTTGATTTGCTAAAGAAGAAAGAATAAAGCGTTATTACGACATTGGAAAAAAGAATATCCACATATAAACTACTGTCTCTTTTGCTCTTGTGTCTGTTATGGACCGGGAGTACGGATGTTTACGGACAAAAAGCACGTCAACGCCGAATGGGAGTACGTGTAGATTCGCTGGCTCTCAAACAGCAAGCAATCACAGACAGTCTGGCTACAGATAGTATAACGACCGACAGTTTGGCTATACTGAACCAAAAAGAAATAGAGAAATTGGAAGCTCCGGTCGACACCGCACTGCTGGCAAAGAAAAACGACTCCATACAGAACGCACTTCCAACGGAAAAGAAAAGATTTATTCCCAATTCGAACCGTGCTACATGGTTGGCTTTGATTATCCCGGGAGGAGGACAGATTTACAATAGGAAATATTGGAAACTGCCTATCGTATACGGCGGGTTTATGGGCTGTGCCTATGCGCTGAGTTGGAATGGCAAAATGTACAAAGATTACTCACAGGCATATCTTGATATCATGGACGATGATCCCAATACAAAAAGCTATGAAGATTTTCTTCCGCCCAATGCGGATATTTCCGGTCAGGAAGAACGATACAAGGAAATTTTCAGAAAAAGGAAGGACCTATATCGCCGCCAACGCGACTTAAGTATATTCGCGTTTATCGGTGTATACCTATTGTCTGTGATAGACGCTTATGTAGATGCCGAACTTTCGGATTTTGATATTTCAAAAGACTTGGGTCTCAAGATTGAACCTGTTATTTTTAACGATGGTCGCAATAAAATCGGTGGTAATGCAATCGGTTTACAATGCAGCCTCAAATTTTAAATTGCATGAAAAACTTTTTAATTGGCTTATTCGCACTTATAGGAACGACAGGAATCAGTGCACAAACACAAAGTATCACTGTTCACTCACAAACAACAGGAAAAGAAGAAGTAATCGACATTCCTGAAAGTATGCAGTCAGAAATGGACAGCCTCTTTTGGGATTGGCAGTCAAAGAATTACATCAGTATGGGCGAGAACTGTAAAATGACTTCAGTCAACCCCATTGTCAGCGATTCTATTTATATGGATCGTTTGTCTCGTATTCCGTCTATCATAGAAATGCCTTACAATGAAGCCGTTAGAAAATTTATAGATATGTATGCCAGCCGTCTGCGCAATAAAGTCTCTTTTATGCTGGCAGCGGCAAACTTCTATATGCCTATTTTTGAAGAAGCACTTGATTTATATGACCTTCCCATGGAATTAAAATATCTTCCAATCATTGAATCTGCACTAAATCCCGTAGCAGTTTCCCGGCAGGGAGCTACCGGCTTGTGGCAGTTCATGTTGGGAACAGGAAAAATATACGGACTGAAAAACAATAGCTTGATAGATGAAAGACGCGATCCTATCAAATCGACTTGGGCTGCCGCACGTTATCTAAAAGATCTTTATGCCATCTATCAGGACTGGAACCTCGTATTAGCTGCCTACAATTGCGGTCCGGGTACCATCAACAAAGCAATACGACGTGCCGGCGGTGCAACAGACTATTGGACTATCTATAATTACTTACCTAAAGAAACCAGAGGATATGTACCTGCTTTTATTGCAGCCAACTATATCATGACTTATTATTGCGAACATGATATTTGCCCGATGGAAACTCAGCTCCCATCGGCAACAGATACTATCCATATCCATAAAGACCTTCATCTGCAACAAGTAGCAGAAGTCTGCAACCTCAACATTGACCAATTACGCAGCCTGAATCCACAATATAAAAAGGATATCATTCCCGGCAACAGCGAATTATGCGTACTGCGTCTGCCCAACAATACAGTCAGTAGTTTTATTGACCGTCAGGACAGCATCTTTGCATATAAGACAAACGAATATCTAAAAAAGAGGAAAGCCGTAGCCATCAAAGACAACACCGGCATCCGCACTTCATCCAAAGGAGCTGTGTATCATAAAATCAAATCCGGTGATACGTTGGGAGGAATTGCAGCCAAATACCATGTTTCCGTCAACCAACTGAGACGTCTTAACAATATAAAAGGCAATAATATCAGAGCCGGAAAATCATTGAGAATACGCTAATTAGTAAAAAAGAACGATTTAACACGATAGATTTACCGAAATCGCTTGCATAAAGATGTTTTTTGTATATTTTTGCATTATAGATTATATAGGAGGCAGATATGACGGATGAAAAACAACTTCAGGAACAAGCTGACGAAGAGATGATAAACCAAGGTTTTCAAGAACTTTTGGACAGTTATCTCGCAACCAAACATAGAAAGAAGGTAGAAATCATCACAAAGGCATTCAATTTTGCCAAGCAAGCCCACAAAGGAGTAAAACGACGTTCGGGTGAACCTTATATCATGCACCCGATAGCAGTTGCCAAAATTGTGTGTACTGAAATCGGACTAGGTTCCACCTCTATTTGTTCGGCCTTGCTACATGATGTAGTTGAAGATACCGACTACACAGTAGAAGATATTGAGAACCTGTTCGGCTCAAAGATTGCCCAAATCGTAGATGGACTAACTAAAATATCCGGCGGCATATTCGGTGACAGAGCTTCGGCTCAAGCAGAGAATTTCAAAAAACTGCTGTTGACCATGAGTGATGACATCCGTGTCATCCTTATCAAGATAGCCGACCGACTCCATAATATGCGCACATTGGGGTCAATGTTACCCAACAAGCAATATAAAATAGCCGGTGAGACCTTATATATCTATGCTCCGCTTGCCAACCGTTTGGGTCTTAACAAAATAAAGACAGAATTGGAAGATCTCAGTTTCCGATATGAACATCCCGAAGAATACGCTCAAATTGAAGCGAAACTGCAAGAAACACAGGCGGAACGTGAAGAGGTTTTTCGTGAATTTACGGCTCCTATCCGTGAGCGACTGGACAAAATGGGCATCAGTTACCGACTGATGGCGCGAGTCAAGTCTCCTTACTCCATTTGGAACAAAATGCAGACTAAGCATATCACGTTCGAAGAAATTTATGATATACTCGCTGTCCGCATTATCTTCACCCCCAAAGATCCCGAAGAAGAACTCAATGAGTGCTTTAATATATATGTGTCGGTTTCCAAAATTTACAAGCCACACCCCGACCGCCTGCGTGATTGGGTAAGCCACCCAAAATCCAACGGATATCAAGCTCTACACGTCACGCTGATGAGCAATAAAGGGCAGTGGATTGAAGTGCAGATACGCAGCGAACGTATGAACGACGTTGCCGAACAAGGCTTTGCCGCACATTGGAAATATAAAGAAGGAGGAGGCAGCGAAGACGAAGGTGAACTAGAAAAATGGTTACGTACCATCAAAGAAATTCTAGATGACCCACAACCGGACGCTATGGATTTTCTAGACACCATCAAATTAAATCTATTCGCATCCGAAATCTTTGTTTTTACTCCGAAAGGAGAAATAAAAACGATGCCGCAAAACTGTACGGCACTGGATTTTGCATTCTCTATCCATACTTTTCTGGGAAGCCACTGCATCGGTGCTAAAGTGAATCATAAACTGGTACCCCTCAGCCACAAGCTGCAAAGTGGAGACCAGGTGGAAATTCTGACTTCTAAGTCACAGCACGTCCAACCGTCATGGATTAACTTTGCTACCACAGCTAAGGCTAAAGCCAAAATTATGGCCATATTGAAGCGTGAGCAACGCGGCATGCAACAAAGCGGAGAAGAAATACTACGTGACTTCTTCAATAAAGAAGGATTGGAATTTACTCCCGACAATATACAGAAGCTCTGCACTTTCCACAACCTAAGAACACAGGAAGAGTTGTTCTCCGCCATTGGTTTCAAAACCATTATTCCAGGCGATAACGATAAAAACGAGTTAAAAGACAAGCCTACCACAAGCAATTGGAAAAAATACATTTCTTTTGCTTTCGGTGGCAACAAGAGTAATAAGGATAAGTCCGAAGAAAAAGAGCCGATACAAAAGATTGACAGTAAGAAAATCCTGAAGCTTACTCCTGAAGCTATTCAAAAGAACTATGTAATAGCCGAATGTTGTAAGCCTATTCCGGGAGATGACGTATTGGGATATATTGATGACAATAATCGAATCATCATTCACAAACGTCAATGTCCTTTAGCTACCAAACTAAAAAGCAGCTATGGTAACAGACTTTTGGCTGTTCAATGGGAAACAGGCAAGTCTCTATATTTCCCCGTCAATCTATATATCAAAGGAATAGACCACATAGGACTACTAAATAAAGTCACAGAAATAATTTCCCAGCAACTGAATGTAAATATTCATAAGTTGACTATAGAAACAAACGATGGTATTTTTGAAGGAAGAATCCAATTGTTTGTGCATGATGTAGATGATGTAAGAACCATCTCTACAAACTTACGGAAAATCAGTGAAGTGAAGACAGTCACACGCATCGAGAAATTTGAAGATCTACCTAATTAGGTATTGTGTATAATATCATATTTCGTCACTGTAGGGAAACTAAACCGGCTTCCCTACGGTGTATGGATAATAACGGCTGTTTGATAAATGGCAGTAGTATTATGTCAGATAATCTAATTCTTTTCGCATACTTGCCAGTTCCTCGCGCACAAGCAACAAACGGTCGATAATCTCCGTTGTACGGATAGATGTATCTTTGCTTACCTTCAATTTCTGCTTAGCTCCCTGAAGCGTAAGTCCTTTCTCCTTCACCAAATGATACACTAAACGAATATTCTCAATATCCTCTTTACGATACTGACGCACATTCCCCCCTGCTTTTTTGGGAGTAATGAATGGAAATTCTTTCTCCCAAAAACGCAATAACGATTCGTTAACATTAAACATCTTTGCCACCTCACCTATTGAGTAGTAAAGCTTTAGCTCTTTATTCGGATTATATGCCATTTTATCAAGAATTTATTTAGCACACACTGCAAATCATAAATCAGTCGAAAACCTTACCATGATTAGCAGCTATCTGCACCATCTTATCATAATCTTCCGCACTCAAATCCATGAAATAATAATTCACCGGATTCTGCACTTTACCCTTCACATGCACCTCATAATGCAAATGAGGTCCCGTGCTCTTTCCTGTATTCCCCACTTCGCCAATTACTTCGCCACGCACCACTTTCTGGCCCGGACGAACTTTATATTTACTCAGATGTGCATACCAAGTCACATAGCCGAATCCGTGATCGACCTGAATCAAATTTCCATAACCGGTCTCCCACCCTGCCTTTATCACTTTACCGTCTCCGGTGGCATATACGGGTGTACCGATATTGGCAGAAAAGTCCATTCCGGCATGAAACTTAGGCGTATTGTAAATAGGGTCGATACGTGTACCATACCCCGAAGCTGTTTTCTTTAAATCCTTATTGGATACCGGCATAATAGCCGGAATACACTTTAACATTTCATCGTGTCCTTTACACAAATCCACCACCTCATCAAAAGATTTCGACTGAATATAAAGTTGGCGATTCAACATATCCATCTTTTGAGTGGTATTCATTACCAGCTCGGCATTTGCCATATCCATCAACTGCTCATAACGATTCGTTCCTCCATAACCTGCTTTACGAATCGCATCCGAAACAGGATCGGCCTGCAACACCACCCGATACAAGTTGTCATCACGCTGCTGGATATCCTGCATCACTCCCAGCGCCTCGTCCAAACGATGAGACAATACATTATACTGCGCCAGCAAACGTGCATTCTCTATACGAAGTTCCTTTTCGGAAGGTGAACCAAAAATGAACAATAGAATGATAAAACTGCCTGCCCCCAGACCCATCCCCACAAACAAACGGCGCAAGATGCTTATGGCACGTTGCCTCACTGTGGGGTAAATACGGTCGTAAGTTCTGGTTTTAGGATTATAAATATAGTAGACTTTACGCATCTATTTCTGCTTTTTGAAGTTTTTAATGCACAACACATCAATATTTTGCACAATTCTTGTCGACAAAAATAATAAAACCAATTATCTTTGCAAATCCTTTTTGAGAATATTAACTAGAAGACTATATAGCGACATGATGACAGCTAAAGAAATTAGAGATTCTTTCAAAAGCTTTTTCGAGTCGAAAGGACACCAAATCGTCCCATCGGCTCCAATGGTCATTAAAGATGACCCCACATTAATGTTCACCAATGCAGGTATGAACCAGTTCAAAGACATTATTTTGGGCAACCACCCTGCCAAGAACAAAAGAGTGGCGGACTCACAAAAATGTTTGCGCGTAAGCGGAAAACACAATGACCTGGAAGAAGTTGGACACGACACCTATCATCACACCATGTTCGAAATGCTGGGTAACTGGTCTTTCGGAGATTACTTCAAGAAAGAAGCTATCAGTTGGGCATGGGAATATTTGGTAGATGTATTGAAAATAGACCCTAAAGATTTGTATGCTACCGTATTCGAAGGAAGCCCCGAAGAAGGATTGGAGCGTGATAACGAAGCGGCCGGATATTGGGAACAGTTCTTACCGAAAGACCATATTCTGAATGGAAACAAGCACGATAACTTTTGGGAAATGGGTGATACCGGACCTTGCGGCCCCTGTTCCGAAATTCATATCGATTCACGTTCGGAAGAAGAAAAAGCTCAAATTCCCGGCAATCAACTGGTAAACAAGGATCATCCACAAGTGATTGAAATTTGGAACCTTGTATTCATGCAGTTCAACCGTAAGGCTGACGGTTCATTGGAAGGCCTTCCCGCAAAGGTGATTGATACCGGTATGGGATTCGAACGTCTGGTCCGTACCCTTCAGGGCAAGACTTCAAACTATGACACTGATGTATTCCAGCCTATCATCAAAGCAATTGCTGAAATGGCAGGCACTGCTTACGGTCAGGATAACCAAAAGGATATCGCCATGCGGGTTATCGCCGACCACATCCGTACCATTGCATTCTCTATCACCGACGGTCAGTTACCGAGCAATGCCAAGGCAGGTTATGTGATCCGCCGTATCCTCCGCCGTGCCGTTCGTTATGGTTATACTTTCTTAGGTCAGAAACAAGCATTTATGTACAAGCTGTTGCCCGTCCTGATTGAGAACATGGGCGAAGCTTATCCCGAATTAAATGCTCAAAAAACACTAATAGAAAAAGTAATCAAAGAAGAAGAAGAATCATTCCTACGCACATTGGAAACCGGTATCCGCCTGCTCGACAAAACCATGGCTGACACCCAGGCTTCCGGAAAAAAAGAAATTAGTGGTGTGGATGCCTTCACCTTGTATGACACTTTCGGCTTTCCACTTGACTTGACTGAACTTATTCTTCGCGAAAATGGCATGACTGTAAACGAAGAGGAATTCAATGCAGAAATGCAGAAACAGAAAGAACGTGCACGTAATGCTGCTGCCGTTGAAACAGGTGACTGGATTACTGTAAAAGAAGGTGAAACCAATTTTGTAGGTTACGATTTTACCGAATACGAAACCAGCATTTTGCGCTACCGCCAGGTAAAACAGAAAAACCAGACACTTTATCAGATTGTATTAAGTGATACTCCGTTCTATGCAGAAAGTGGTGGTCAGGTAGGCGACACAGGTGTTATCGTAAGCGAATTCGAGACTATCGAAATAATCGATACTAAGAAGGAAAATAATCTTCCGATTCATATTACCAAAAAATTGCCTGAACATATCGAGGCTCCTATGATGGCGTGTGTAGACACAGAGAAACGTGCCGCTTCAGCAGCCAACCACTCTTGTACTCACTTGCTAGATGAAGCATTGCGCCAAGTATTGGGTACGCATGTAGAACAGAAAGGTTCTTTGGTAACTCCCGAATCTTTGCGTTTCGACTTCTCTCACTTCCAGAAAGTGACAGACGAACAGCTCCGTGAAGTAGAACATTTGGTCAATACCAAGATTCGTGAAAATATTCCTTTGACCGAATACCGCAACCTACCAATCGAAAAGGCTAAAGAACTGGGAGCAATCGCCTTGTTTGGTGAAAAGTATGGTGACGAAGTTCGCGTTGTTCAGTTTGGCAATTCTATCGAGTTCTGTGGAGGTACACACGTATCAGCCACCGGCAAGATTGGTATGGTCCGTATCATCAGCGAAAGCTCGGTCGCTGCCGGAGTGCGCCGCATCGAAGCTATTACCGGTGCCAAAGTAGAAGAGTTGATGGATGCCGTTCAAGATACACTGAACGACCTGAAAGCATTGTTCAACAATGCTCCCGACCTGAAAGTTGCTATCCGTAAGTATATTGACGAAAACGCCGGTTTAAAGAAGCAGGTAGACGAGTTCATGAAAGAAAAAGCTGCTGAAGTGAAAGCTAGGTTAGTAGCTAATGCCAAAGAAGTGAACGGAGTAAAAGTGGTAAAAGCTGTTATCCCGATGTCTGCCGATATAGTGAAAGATATTGCATTCCAGTTGAAAGGTGAAATTCCCGCCAACTTGTTTGTGGTTATCGGTAGTGTCGACAATAACAAACCAATGCTGACAGTAATGATTAGTGATGATCTGGTGAAAGCCGGACAGAATGCAGGCAAGTTGGTTCGCGAAGCTGCCAAGTTAATCCAAGGCGGTGGTGGTGGTCAGCCTCACTTTGCAACAGCCGGCGGTAAAAATGTCGATGGCTTGAATACAGCTGTTGACAAAGTCATTGAATTGGCCGCACTGTAATCCAATAAAAATCCATCCATATTAAATATGATGAACAGTCCTGGTATTTGACTAAAAAGTCAATACCGGGACCTTTTTTTATACAAAAGAAAATCCAATATTTCTCTTGATATATGCCCAAAACTTACTACTTTTGAAAATATTCATTTACCAGCAACACAAAACATTAAACAATATGATGAAAAAACAGTACTCACACTTAGTCCTATTCCTCTCACTTTGCACCCTCACCGCTTGCAACGACAGTAAAAATGAAGACAGTATCGACCCCGACCCGCTACCTCCTTCCATCACCTATCATGTGGAAGGCTATGCCGAATTAGGAGCTTTCGACCACAACAGCACTCTAACAGTATTTCCGCTAGATAAAAGTTTGGCTCACATAGAAGAACAAGCATATGGCGGTAAAGTGGAAACCGACTACGGCCTTTTCTCTGCAAGCGGCAATATGAAGTTCCAAGAAAGTCTTTACTTCGAAGTACAAGTCACCGGCAACTTCTTTAACGGGACCAAGGGAAGGCGCTCGGAACACAAAACCACTTTGCGCGCCATCAACCATGTGATTAATCACGATGACGAGGAACGCTCCATCAACCGATACATAAAACTTCCGGTTACCAATGTCAATATATTCACCCAACTGACAGCAGCCCGCATCTGCACCCTGCTGAAAAAAGCTGCGGGCTATAACGAAATGAGCCACACGATAACCGATATCTACCGGAATGCATCGGAACAAGCCCTGAAAGAAGTATTGACCGCTTTCAGCATCAGCGATATATATGTGTCCATGCTCAGCATTGACCCCACTCGGGCTTCTTTCAGCCAATACAATGCCCCGGCCTCCATGATGGCTGCCGTTTCCAACATCCTCTTAACTTCCGTAGACGAAGAATTATTAGATACTTTCTTCACGGAATGGGACAAAGATTTCGCTCCGGACGGCTGCATTGATAATGAAGATATCAAAGAAAGCATCCGCGACGGACAGCAGAGCCTGAAATACACCAATGTCTACAAACAATTGGATTCTTTCTACAAAGCATATGACTTCAAATCCGATTTCCCGGAATTCTGGAAGTTTGTAGACCGGAATGGAGACGGCATACTCGACAAACAAGACAAACCGGATGACTTCGAAATTACAGAAGAAGAACTTACCCCATCCAAACAACAATGCATCCAGCTGTTGGAGCAGGTTAATAAATATCTGCGCGACTTCCTGCAGACGGAGTGCGTATGGGAAGCCAACTTCTGTGGTGCCATCGGCCCCATTCCCGACTATCCCACTACGCTGGTTCCCACAGACAGCGAAGTGTACGAAATATGGACTGCCGCCTACGCTACTATCCGTCAATGCAATTATATGATTCATATATTGACAAGCAAAACCTATGATTATGACGTGAAACCATACGTGGGAACTGCCTATACCATTCAGTCGCTGATATATCAAAGTCTCACGCAATTGTTTGGAGACGTGCCATACGTCACTCCCGACAATTTCAATGATATCGATTACGGCAACCATGTAACACGCACCCCGGTCAAATTTATCTATGCCAAGCAATTGGAAGCTTTGGAAAAATATGCAGACGCATTGCCACCGGATGCCGCACAAACCAAGCCGGAGAGCCATCCGGTTTCCTTTGTCGCCGCCCAACTGCTCATGGCAACCATGTATGCGGAGATAAAGGACTACACCAACGCATCCAAGCATTTTGCTAAAATAGACAGCAATACATACCTCAGTGCTTATCTGTGGAAAATCAGCAATAACGAATCTCCGATGCTTGATAAGCCGCTTTACAAGAAATACTTTGAAGGACCTTATCATCTCATCTATCGCATTGCCAACCAAAACGCATTGCGGGTGGAATTATTACTGGCAAACAATCAGGTGGCAAAGGCTTCCGATGCCATGAAGAAGCTGGACAGAGAATGGAAAGGCAGTGATAAAGCCGATGAAATAAGAGCGCGTCTGCTGGAAAAAGGAGTCAATATAATGGGGCAGACTTTCGGATGCTTCTCTTTCCTCAAGCGCATGGGAGCAGCCAAAGAACTACTGAACATAAAAGATTATCAGCTCCTGTTGCCGTTGCCTTCATTAATAATAGCCGAGACACCCGGCATTACGCAAAATACGGGATATTGATAAATTCATAAATGTTGATAATGACGGGGAGGCTTTTCACCAGTCTGGTGTTATTGTCATTCTGAATGAAATGAAGAATCCGGAAGCATAAAGTAGATGTAACCAGGTCCTTCACTTCGTTCCCTTCCCTATTCCATCTGCTCCTTCGGCCAGTTCACCAGATAAAGGGTTTCGGTGGCACGGGTAAAGGCTGTGTAAAGCCAACGAAAATAATCGGGCGTCAACATATCCTCCGTCATATACCCTTGGTCGAGGAAGACACGTTTCCACTGTCCGCCTTGCGCTTTATGGCATGTCACCGCATAAGCATATTTCACTTGCAGAGCATTGTAATGAGGGTCAGCCTTCATCTTCTTCATCCGCTCCCGCTTGACGGTGATATCGGCATAATCCTCCAGCACCGCATAGAAAAGCCTGTCGTTCTGTTCTTTAGGCAACGCCGGAGTATCGGTATGGAGAGTATCGAGCAATAGCTTAACCTCCAATTCCACATCACCATAATCAGGAAACGCCAACACAACATCTGCAAAACGAAAACCGTATGCTTCACGCACCCGACGTACCCGACGCACTACGGCAATATCGCCATTCGCAATAAAGTCTATCTCCTTGCACTGCTCCGTCCAGAAATAATTATTCTTTGCCACCATCAATAAATCACCACTGTTCAATTCATCCTCACGATAGAGAATCATGTTACGAATCCCCCTGTTATAAATATTAGCCCGCTTATTAGAGCGACATACCACAATGGTTTCGTCCATCCCAGCATGGTCATAACTGTCATTGATAGCCTCTATCAGTTCATTCCCCGGAATAATACGAATATCCGGGAAGCCATCGACACGGATGGAAGGAAGCGCAAAGAACACTTCTTCCGAAATATAACGACGTAACTCCGTGGCATTCCACAAAATACCTGAATCGTGCATCTGGCGAACCACCTCAGTGAGTTGCGCTTCATACACCTCCAAACCATAACCTTTCAACACATCCGGAGAAAGCGCCGGACTTTGTTCTTCGCCCACCGGAGGAAGCTGTGCCGTATCGCCAATCAGCATCAACCTGCACCCTGTACCGGCATATACATATTGGATAAGGTCGTCCAAAAGACGTCCCGTTCCGAAAGCTGCCCCCGACAAACCATCATTGGCTATCATCGACGCCTCATCGACAATGAACAAAGTTTGCTGATGCAGATTGTCATCCAAAGAGAAGTTGTCCATGTCATTAGAATAGTTGCGCTGACGGTAAATCTTCTTATGAATCGTGAAAGCAGAATGTTTAGCATAATGTGAAAATACTTTTGCGGCTCTACCGGTGGGAGCCAGCAAAACACACTTCTGTTGCAACTGATCCAAAGTCTTGACCAATGCCCCGATGAGAGACGTCTTTCCCGTTCCGGCATACCCTTTTAAAAGAAAAACCGAATCCTGTTGGCGGGAAAAAAGAAAATCTGCTAAAGATTTAACAGCTTTTTCTTGTTCTAAAGTTGGTTTATATAGAAAATTTCCCTTAATTTGCTGCACTAAATAATTATTAATCATAATTGCGTAATAAAAAGTTCTCCGAACTGTGCGTTATTAGATTTATTTATTTTATTTTTGCGATGCGAATATAAACTAAAAAAAACACATATTTATCATGAAAACAGTTATTAATATTGTATTGGCTGCCTGCGTTATCGGTTTAATCTATGTATGCTATGGTAGCATCGTGGGACCGATCAACTTTGACAACACTAAAAAAGCTAGAGAAAAACAAGTTATTGCCCGCTTGATCGACATCCGTAAAGCACAGTTGGAATACCGTAATTTACATGCAGGCGCATATACTGCCAGCTTTGATACTTTGATTGATTTTGTTAAAACAGCAAAACTTCCATTCGTAAAGAAAGAAGGAGTTTTATCTGATGCTCAATTGGAAGCCGGTATGACTGAAAAGAAAGCTATGGCTATTATCAACAAGGCAAAGAAAACAGGTAACTGGAAAGAAGTAGAAAAAGAAGGTTTGATGAACTTCAAACGTGATACGATGTGGGTGGCTGTAACCGACACTATTTATGGTGCAGGCTTCAACGCAGACTCTATGAGATATGTACCTTTCGGAAACGGTGCACAATTTGAAATGGCTATCCGCAACGATACTACCAAATCAGGTGCTCCTTTGCACTTATTCCAGGCACAAACTCCATATGAAACATATCTAAGCGGTTTGAATGCACAGGAATTGGCTAACTTGAAAGACCTTCAGAGCAAACTTGGCAAATACTGCGGTTTGAGAGTTGGTGATATCGAACAGCCTAACAACAACGCAGGTAACTGGGAATAAGAATGACTGAACGTATCGATTTTACCAAATCGGAACAATATACATTATCCATCCGCCTCAGTGCGGATGGATTTTCTTTTTCTATCTACAATCCGTTGGGAGAGAACAGCTTCTGTTTCGACTCTTATACGGTCAATGCTTCCTGTTCCATGACTGCCAATATCAAAGAGATGCTAACAAGTACAGAAGCATTAAAGTATCCTTATAAACGGATAAACATTTTGGTAGACTCCCCCCGATTCACTCCTGTTCCTTTTGATTTATTCGAAGACGAACAGATAGATACATTATTTTATCATAATTTTCCAAAGGTTAATAATGAGATTGTGCTATGCAATGTATTGGGCAAAAGCAATGTAGTGATTCTGTTTGCCATGGACAAACATGCCCATCAATTGTTGACAGAACACTTCCCCACCGCACGTTTCTTCTCAACGGTCAGTCCGCTGACAGAATACTTTGCGCAAAAAAGCAGATTGGGTAATAGTAAAAAGCTCTATGCTCACGTCCGCAAACATTTGGTAGAAGTATACTGCTATGACAAAGGCAAACTATTATTAATAAACTCATTTCCTTGCAAACAAACAGCCGACTGTATATATTACCTATTATACATATGGCAACAATTGGGCTACAACCAAGAAAAAGATGAATTGCAACTGACCGGAAAATTTAAAGATAAAGAAGGATTGTTGACCGGACTGCGCAAGTATCTGCGCCAAGTATTTATCATTAATCCGAAAGCTGAGTTCAACCGTTCTGAGATAAGCAAAATTGAAGATATACCTTTTGATATGCAAACTCTAATTTTATGCGAGTAATTAGTGGAATATACAAACGACGCCGATTTGACGTGCCCAACAGTTTCAAAGCACGCCCTACAACAGACTTCGCAAAAGAGAATCTGTTTAACGTACTAAGTAATAACTATTTCGACTTTGAAGATGGAGTAACTGCACTTGATCTTTTCGCCGGGACAGGAAGTATCAGCATCGAGTTAGTCTCTCGCGGTTGCGACAAAGTAATCTCGGTAGAAAAAGACCCTCAACACCTGTCTTTCATTTCTCAAGTCATGCGTGAAGTAAAAACCGATAAGTGTTTTCCTGTCCGTGCAGATGCCTTTAAGTTCATAGAGAAATGCAGTGAACAATTTGACTTCATCTTTGCCGATCCCCCCTATGCATTAAAAGACTTGCAAAGTATTCCCGGCCGTATTTTCGAAAACGGTCTGCTAAAGGAAAACGGCTTGTTGGTATTGGAACACGGAAAAGATCAAAACTTTGAGGATGATCCTCATTTCATTGAACGCCGCATATACGGCAGCGTCAATTTCTCCTTTTTTAGAGCAACGGTGCCAGAAGCCGAATAGTAGATTCTTGTACCTTTTGATACCACGGACGCTTTATCCATTGTTTTCTCTGCAATAGGAAGGCGTCCTTTTGGTCTTTCAAGAAAATCTCTTTCAGAATTAGTGCAGAGGTACGATCATACATAAAAGCATTGACCTCAAAGTTATGTTCAAAGCTTCGGAAGTCCATATTGGTAGAGCCAACTGTAGAAAGAGTATCGTCACTCACTATCAATTTGGAATGAAGAAAACCCTTCTGATAGAGATATATCTTCACACCGGCACGCATCATATCGTCCAAATAAGAAAGAGAGGCCAAATGAGTCAAGCGCGTATCAGCACGCTCCGGTATCATGATGCGAATGTCCACACCGGCAAGGGCAGCCGTTTTCAGAGCCATCAATATAGGTTCGGTAGGCAGCAGATAAGGAGTCTGGATATAAAAATATTTGCGTGAACTGCTGATGGCTATCAACAGTCCCTGCATAATGTCCCGCCACTCTCCTACCGGATCGGAAGTCACAATCTGCATCAAAGCATTGCCATAACTATCCATCTCGGGAAAATAGCGGGAAGAAGTAATCAGAGTACGATCCACCACATACCAATCTGTCAAAAAAGCCGTTTGCAACCCATATACAGCTTTCCCCTCTATCTTAATATGTGTATCACGCCAAATCCCCCATTGAAACCCCTTCATGTAACGCAAAGCAATGTTCATTCCTCCCGTAAAGGCAACTTTCCCGTCAATCACCACTATCTTACGGTGATTACGATAATTCACCTTGCTCGTAAAAACAGGGAAGCGAACCTTCAGAAAACCACGTGCCTCAATACCGGCACCTCTCATCTCATCATAAAAGAGATGAGGAACTTTCCAGCAGCCTACATCATCATACAACAGACGGATTTCAACTCCTTCACGAGCCTTATCAATCAATAAATCACGCAACAACCTGCCCACAGGGTCATCTTCGAATATATAGAACTCTAAATGAATATGATGCTTCGCCTTACTGATTGCTTTCATCAATGATTGCAGCATAGACAACCCGTCTGTATAGACCTCCGTTTTGTTACCTTCAAAGGGCAAGGCATTATTCACATTTCTGAAGAAGTGCATCAATTGGTGCTGATCTTCAGGACATTTAAAAGCTTTCTGAGCCTGATATTCTGCCATCGGACGCTTAATCAGACGGGTAAACCCTTTACGGCCAATCAGCTTTTCCTTACGTGTGCTCCGACCAAAAAAGAAATAGAAGATAAGTCCGACAATCGGAAGGAAAAAAAGCACAAGTACCCACGCCATTGTTTTAACCGGATTACGATTATCAAGCACCACTATCATAATAGTGCCAATAATAATCAAGAAGTAAAGCAGGTTAAAAGCAACAGTAAATATTTCATTAAATATGCTCCATTCTATCATAACTCTAATTTACACGTCAGCAAACATATAAAAAAAATCCCAACCTATAACAATATAGATTGGGAAAAGATTCTTCCATGCTTATTTTAGAATGGGCGTCCTCTATGTCCGCCGGGACCAAATCCCGGACCTCCGAAGCCTCGTCTGCTGTTCATCATTTTATCGCGTGCCCCCTTACTTCCAAAGATATTCAAACGATAAATAAAATGAAGCATACAGTAGCTATTGATACTATTGTATTCTGTAACCGAACGCATATCGGCAGACAATGAACGGCTGATATTGCTCTGTTGTTTCAAAATGTCATACATTTCAAAACTAATAGTTGCAGCCCCTTTAAGCAAGTTTTGTGCTATCTGAGCGTTCCATATCAACTCATTATTATTATAACTGGCATCATTATATCCTCTTCTTGACTGATTAGTGATATTGGTGGACAAAGTCATTTGCCAGGGAAGAGTGACATTAGTACTTGCTCCATAAGAAAATGTATAAGGGTTCTGATTGTTTTCCGGGCGTAATTTGCTGCGCTCTGCCGTATATTCGATAGAACCGTTCAAAGAAAATTCAAACCAATCGTTACGATACGAACCGTTCAGATTCTCTGCCAGAGTTAAACCGGTAGTCGTGTTCTTGTCATCCATCTTTGTATCCTTATTATAAAGATAAGCCACCTGATTCTGGTAATTGGCACGTGCAAAAGAGTTGATAGTGAATTTCTTGTTCTTCAGCGCGGTATTGAAGCCGAACATACCGAAAGCATTCCAGTTACCATTAATGTTCTGCGGAGTAACAATGGTCCGACCGGTTTCCATATCATACTGCGTACTGTTACTGATACTGTTCTGCGTAGCGGTAAACATCAAGTGTGCCACCATTCCACGTTGTCTTTCAGCATTATATGTATTATAAAATGCGCGCATGGTATGTGCAAACGAAGGTTTCAAGCCGGGGTTACCGACACGGATATTCAGCGGATTTGAGTTATCAACAATCGGCAACAAGTTTTCCATACTCGGCTGACTGCTGCGTCCGCGATAAGTGATACGCAACTGACTCACTTTAGAGAAACGATAGCGGAAGTCCAGATTCGGAGCAAAATTAAAGACCGTACGAGTGGTATCTACCATATACGCTCCTTTTTTATAAGAAAGTTTGGTATTCTGCGGCTGCAAAGACATTCCCACACTCATCTGATACTTTTCGCGGATGAAACGCAAACCCAAAGAAACATCATGGTTAAAGTATTTATACTCGGCATCCTTGCTTAAACTATCCACATACGCAGCTTCATACCCTTCGGGCAGTCCGTCACCGATTTCCCAAGGAAAACCTTGCAAATCATAAGTAGACTTATCGCTCGTAGTATTTTTGTATTGAAACCGATAACTGAACTGCAGAAAAGTAGCCCGAGCAATCGGTTCGCTATACGTCAACTGTGCCGTATAGTTGTAATTCTTGGTCGGCATCGTTATATATTGATTACGATATTGGATAGAGTCTCCTCCCAAATAATTATGTATTTGATAATAACGAGTCTCCGACTGGGTATATTGATCATTGTCGTTATCGCCATAACCAAACGACCCCCGGAAAGTGATGTTACGTCCTTTATTGTTCAGCTTGCGGTTCACCTGTAAAGTCGCATTGGCAGACAGACTCTTAGTATCCGACAAGCCATGTTCATTGGTTGCATTGACGCGAATGTCGCGTAACGGATCACTGCCATCCATATCATTAAAATTAAGATAATCGTTTGGATTGGCAATATAATTATAAGGGTCATCATTGAAAGTACCTGATTCTTTCATTGTAGCCCCATCGGTCTTATTATAAGAGACGTTAGGACGAAAGATGATATTCGTCATTGAATCGGGTTTCCATTCCATACGGAAATCCGCATTAAAATCACTTACTTTGTTACGATTGTTTGAATTCGTGTTTGAATAAGAATTGCCGCTCTGCAAGAAACGTTGAGAATAACCGCTGCTGATGATATCTGCATCACGATAGTTATAGCGCATACTACCCCCCAATTCCAATTTGGACGTTTCCGTAGCAAAGTTTGCGCCCAACATTTTTGTGGCATTCAGCCCGTTATTACGTCTCCAGCGAGGACCGCCGCCTCCACCCGAAAATCCTTGGTCGTTCACATTATTAGCAGAACCGATAATAGAAAATTGAGTTTTATCATAAAAACGGTTTATCATAGCACGTCCCATATAGCGGTCTTCGGTACCTCCTGCCAAATCGACATTTCCAAACCAACCCTGGTTCATTCCCTTCTTGACAGTCAAGTCCAGTACCGTTTCCTCTTCACCATCATCAATACCGGTAATACGTGCCAAATCAGATTTCTTATCATATGTCTTCAATTTATCAACCATATCGACAGGCAAGTTCTTCAATCCGGTCTTCACATCACCGCCAAAGAACTCCTTACCATCCACCATGATTTTCTTCACCTCCTTACCATTGATTTTGATATTTCCATCTTCATCAACCTCGGCTCCGGGCAGTTTCTTCACCAATTCTTCCAGCATAGCTCCTTCGGGAGTTCGATATGCGGATGCATTATACCCGATTGTATCTTCCGAAATGGTAACTTGAGGAGCCTCAGCCACCACAATCGCCTCACCCAACATAATATCATCTGTGGGCAAAGTCACCGTGCCTACATTAACAGAAGGCTTGCCGGCAGTCAATTGCAGCGGCTTCTCCTGAGTCAGATAACCGACAAAGGAAATCTTCAAAACATATTTTCCGGGGCGAGCCGCCACAGAGAAGACACCATTATTATTGGTAACATTTCCTACTGCCATTGTACTATCCGGCAAAGAAAGTAACTGTACGGTAGCCTGTGCTATCGGACTCTTGTCATCTCCATCAACTACAGTTCCGCTTACCGTGACCCGTTTGCTGCCCTGGGCCCAAGAGAGAGTTGTACCGGTACACACCAGTAACAACAAAAGTATCAATTTCTTCATCTTTCTATTTTCCTAATGAGATTTAATGCCTAATGTCCTTTGGACACTTCCACACTCAAAAGGTTTAACGGAAAAGAAGATTATTTTTTAAAAAGCTTGTCTACCTTACTCTTTTGAATGCCAAACTCCAGACAAAGTACATTGAAAGCCATATAAACAATAGCAATAGAATTATCGGCTTCTTCAAGGTTTCCATCATAGACTCCCCTGACAAGCATCACTATATAATAAATGCCTAAAAGATAAATGGCATAACAAATGGCCTTAACACGGATTTTAGCTGTTTCCTCATTCTCGTTTTTCACCTTTGCCAGAAATATCATGAAAAGAGAAAACCAGATAAGTAACTTCACAGAAGCTTTGGTAAACAACAAGTTACTGTCGTTTATCATTCCAAACATAAACATCATCAATGGCAGGAACACACACAGGATTAAAAGAGTATATCCCATGGTTCTGCAATAAGTGGGTAGAATTCCTTTCATTATTTTAGCATTTAACGTACAAAAGTAATTATTTGCAAGCAAACTACGCCTATCTTTTTGCTTTTTTACCTAAATTTGCAGGCAAATATAAAAGTTATGAGTAAACAAAAGGTTATTATCTGCCACAGTATAAACGAGAATTTAGCTGATGCCATCAGCCAATGCACGTATGACAAATTATTCATTCTGGTTGACGAGCATACCCGCAAACTCTGCATACCGCTCATTCAAGAAGCCGGCTTCATGAAAGATGCGCAACTGATTTGCATCGGCGCAGAAGATGTCCATAAGAACCTCGACACCTTGGCCTATGTATGGAAACAATTAGGCGACCGAGGAGCTACACGCCATTCACTGCTTGTCAACCTGGGCGGAGGAATGGTGACTGATTTGGGTGGTTTTGCAGCCTCAACATTCAAGCGCGGCATTAAATATATCAATGTCCCCACCACTTTACTTGCCATGGTAGATGCCTCCGTGGGAGGAAAAACCGGCATTAATTTCAATGGGTTAAAAAATGAAATCGGTGTCTTCTCTCCGGCTGAATCTGTACTGATAGACAGTGAATTCTTAAAGTCACTGGATTTACACAATCTGCTTTCCGGTTATGCAGAAATGTTGAAACACGGACTTATCAGCACCCCGGAACATTGGGCTGAATTATTGAATTTCGACTTCAACAAAACAGATTATAAAGCATTGCAAAAACTGGTTGCCAAATCCGTTCAAATCAAAGAGAAGATTGTCGAATGCGATCCATATGAAACCGGAATACGCAAGGCTTTGAATTTGGGACATACAGTGGGGCATGCTTTTGAAAGTTTTGCTTTGGAAATCAATCATCCGGTATTACACGGCTATGCTGTTGCCTGGGGAATGGTCTGCGAACTATATTTCTCGCACGTCAAGACGGGTTTTCCCAAAGACAAGTTGCGCCAGACCCTCCAATTCATCAAAGAGCATTATGGCAAACTGGAATTCGACTGCAAACATTATGACCGACTTTATGAGTTCATGACACATGACAAGAAGAATATTGCCGACAGAATCAACTTTACTTTATTGGCTGACGTGGGCGACATTCAAATCAACCAATCGGCCACAAAGGAAGAAATCATGGATATGCTCGATTTTTACCGTGAATCCATGTAATCAAGTATGATTTAAAGCTAAACAATAACTAACTGATACATAGGGTTCAATAAAACAAAATGCTTTTTATTCTAAAAAAAAGTGCCGAAAGATTTGCTATTTTAAAAGAAAGCCGTACCTTTGCACTCGCAATTCGGGGTGTAGCTCAGCCCGGTTAGAGTACGCGTCTGGGGGGCGTGTGGTCGCTGGTTCGAATCCAGTCACCCCGACTGGTAAATATTAAGGAGTTAAGTCAATGACTTAGCTCCTTTTCATTTATAGCAATTACTTTTTGTTACACTTTGGGGGCACTTTCGGATAACTTAGGGGACATTCCTTTTCAAATTATACATTCATATAACCGTTCTTTGATAACACAAAAATAATCTATATTTATACAATTCGAGATATTAGCAGATTCTTTTCATCAACAGCCTAATATATTATTTTATTTCTTTATAATATATCACAAACAAAGGGAAGAGTAAGCCGTTTCGTAGGGTCAGTCAAGGCCTTTTAAACGGAAGATTATTACAGTCTCCGACAGCAGACTGTACAGTCTACTGCAATGGACTGTACGGTCTACAGTAGCGGACTATACAGTCCACTGCCGAAGACTGTAGTAATCTGACGGACAGAAAGGCATAATCGAAAGGATGAAAACGCTTACTCCGACTAATGGAACGACTTAGGGAGTTCCAAACGCCATGTATTCCAACTTCGGGCAAACTCTTCAAAAAAACAGAAAGTTTTTAATCTAAATAAAACAATATTTCCTTAAATAGTTATATCTTTGTTTTATCCTCTCTTAACCTAAAAAACAGCAATATAACTAACTGGAAAGGAATCAGAATACTGATGAAAAAATATGGCATCTCCCAAAAAGAAATGCTTCATATACTCGAAACACACGAAGTAGTTTATTCCGACGCTGCAGGTGTAATTCTTGTGGATGAAGACAGCCTGATTTGCGCTCAAGCAACTGACTCAAAAGGACTCGCCGGTAAATGTTCTGCAAAAAGCGCTTCGCTCTAAGAAAAAATTGAAAACGGACAGCACAACAAGAGGCCTTACACAAAAACTGAGCAAACAGGTTATAGCCGTCAACGAGATTGTCAGTCATGCACTGAGCATGTTGCTCGGAGAAAACGAACGTAAAGTATTACTTGCGTTTGCCAACCAAACCGATATATATACTATTGCCCGGCTAATGTCAGTGAATGAAAGCACCGTCCTTGTCATATTGGAAAGTGCCATTACAAAACTTAACAAACAGTCCCGCTCTTGGATTCACAATTTAGCCTCGAAATACGAAGACAGCTGTTATCGCAACCAACTATTGACAGCCCAACTCGAACGCTATACAAAAGTAGTCGACTTGTACAAGCAAATCGTAAAGGTATATAAAGATCAAAAAAGATGTGACGAAGAGCGTATAAAAACACTTCAAAGCATATTCGAACAAATGGAGAAGATATGGGGAGGGCAGGAACACACAAACCCATTCTTTCCGACAGAGTGGATGAGTGCGTTGACAAACAAACTCGTGGCAATGAAATCCCATGTGATACATTTTTTCCATCCGGCAAAAGATAAGGTAAACAGTCCGGCAGATAAACAAGACCAAAAGAAGAGCTGATTTTTCTTATTATATATTAGCCTATTTAGCAAGAAAGATATACTTTTGGGAAACAAAACAAAATAGAATATTTAGTTACATGAAAGCACACAAGTTTATCTTCTTTTTCACACTGCTATTTGCAACAGTGTGTACATACGCTCAGGAAATCACCCCTTCGGATACTCCGAATGAGACTCAAAAAGCCATGCTGAAACGTGGATACGGAATGTTTATACATTTTGGAGTGAACACGTTTTCGGGAGACGAATGGTCGGACGGCACTGTCCCCGTCAGCGCCTACAACCCGACCCGGTTGGACTGCGACCAATGGGTACGGGTGGCCAGAGATGCCGGTTTCCGCTATGTTCTGCTCATCACCAAGCATCACGACGGGTTCTGCCTGTGGGACAGCAAATATACCGACTACGATGTGGCTTCCTCACCCGTCAAGACGGATGTGGTGGGTGAAGTATCCAAAGCCTGCAAAAAATACGGTCTGCAATTTGCCATCTATTATTCATTGTGGGACCGCCACGAACCCTTATACAAAGGGAAAGATTTTGGCAAATACATTGACTATATGCAGAATCAACTGACCGAACTGCTGACCCATTACGGACCGGTGCAGGAAATATGGTTCGACGGAGGATGGGACAAGAAACCGGAAGAGTGGCAATTGCCCCGCATTTACTCACATATCAAGAAATTGCAACCCACATGTGCCGTAGGGGTCAATCACACCATTGTCCTGAAAGAAGGAGAACGCAAATTCGCACTCCCCGACTCCATGATTGTGGACAATAAATACACGTTCCAATACTTTCCAAGCGATTTCCGTTTATGGGACCCTAAAATTGCCCACAAAGCCGATAAAAAGCAATATTTGCATCAAGGCAAATCTTATTATCTGCCTTTTGAACATACCCTTTGCCTGAGCAAAGCATGGAACTGGTTCCAAAAGTCATCCATTATGCCTGTCCGCGATTTGGATGAACTGGAAGAACTGTTTTATTGGTGTACCGACAATGACAATACACTGGTGGTAAACATTCCGCCCGACCAAACCGGACGCATACGCGAGCATGAAGCCAACACCATTATCGGACTAAACAAACGGTTAGGTATTAAAAAAGGGAAGCCTTTACCGCGCAACGGAAAGTTCATTTCACTGAACAGCAACGTAACTGCCTCTTCCACCTATGGCAATGACGAGGACAAATATGGTGCACAGTTTGCCACAGACGGAGGTATGCAAACCCGATGGGCAGCCGCTGACACGGTAGCGACATTGAGCCTGACGCTGGACGAAAAAGAGCCTTTCAATAAAATCAGCATCTTTGAATATTGCGACGTCAAAAACGGAGCGGACGGTTTCTCCAACTACAGAACGAACCGCATCAAGGACTATCAGATAGAAATATGGAAAGACGGGGAGTGGGAAACTATTTACCGTTCGGATGTCCCCATGGGCGACTGTAAGGTCATTCATTTCCCTTACAGTTACCGCACTTCACAAATACGCCTGAACATATTGAAAGCATCTGCACCGCCATCCATTTACGAATTCAATGTCATTTATAAATGATGAAGAAAATCCGGTAAATGTACGTTGCCGAATACACAATATCATAAAGAAGAAGCACTATTAAAACAGTAGTTCTTCCATGTCTTTCCCTTAAATTACAGATATATTTTTCTACCTTTGCCACGCAAAGTCAAAATATGTCCGAACGTAAGATCATACATATCGATATGGATGCCTTTTATGCTTCCGTCGAACAGAGAGACAATCCGGAACTACGGGGGAAGCCGTTGGCTGTGGGCCATGCGGAAGAACGGGGCGTAGTGGCTGCCGCCAGTTACGAGGCACGCCGCTATGGAGTGCGTTCGGCCATGTCGTCCCAAAAGGCAAAAAGACTGTGTCCGCAATTGATATTCGTGCACGGCAGAATGGATGTATATAAAGAAGTATCGCGTCGGATACATGAAATCTTCCACACCTATACCGATATCATCGAGCCTCTTTCGCTGGATGAAGCTTTTCTGGATGTGACGGAAAACAAGACCGACATCCCTTTGGCGGTCGACATTGCCAAAGAAATAAAGAAGCAAATACGCGAAGAATTGGGACTGATAGCTTCGGCAGGTGTGTCATACAATAAATTCCTGGCTAAAGTGGCTTCCGACTATCGCAAGCCCGACGGACTGTGCACCATCCACCCCGACCAGGCTTTGGAATTCATCTCCCGGCTGCCCATCGAATCTTTTTGGGGAGTAGGGCCTGTCACCGCCCGAAGGATGCATTCCATCGGCATACATAGCGGCAGGGAATTACAGACCTGTACCCTTGAAATGCTGACACGCCAATTCGGTAAAGCCGGACAACTTTATTACGACTTTGCCCGGGGGATAGACCTGCGCCCCGTAGAAGCTGTACGCATCCGAAAATCCGTGGGGTGTGAACATACATTGGAAAAAGATATTTCCATCCCTTCGTCTGCCATCATTGAACTTTACCATGTGACCACCGAACTGGTGGAACGTCTCAAGCGCAACGGCTTTGCCGGCAATACACTGACGTTGAAAATCAAATTCCACGACTTCAGCCAAATCACGCGCAGCATCACCCGACCGCATGAACTGCATACCCTCGACAAGATACTGCCGCTCGCCAAACAACTGTTGAAAGAAGTAGACTATTCCAATCATCCCATCCGCCTCATCGGTCTGTCCGTATCCAACCCCAAGGAAGAGAGAGAAGGGACGGTGGAAAAGGAAAGATGGGAGCAACTCTCCTTTGAATTTAGTGACCGGGAGTAAACAAATCGTTCTCCGCCATTGTTAAATTCATAATCAGTAGGTATTGATTATGAAAATAATGGCAAGTAACTTTGCCGATATCAGCCATACGATTTTAAGGTAACAAGAAAGGAGAACCGAATATGAAAAGAATAGTATTACTCCGGCACGGAGAAAGTACATGGAATAAAGAAAACCGATTCACCGGCTGGACGGATGTGGACTTGACGGAGAAAGGAATAGCCGATGCCCACAAAGCCGGCGAACTGATGAAGGAAGAGGGATTCCACTTTGACAAGGCGTATACGTCTTTCCTGAAAAGGGCTGTCAAGACACTCAACTGTGTGCTCGACAAAATGGACTTGGATTGGATTCCCATAGAAAAAAGCTGGCGCCTGAACGAAAAGCATTATGGCTCGCTGCAGGGTTTGAATAAGAGTGAGACAGCTTCTAAATACGGAGAAGAACAAGTCCTGATATGGCGCCGCAGTTTTGATGTGGCACCGCATGCATTGGAAGAAAGCGATTCGCGCAATCCTATCCGCGAGACCCGCTACAAGAAGGTTCCCGACTGCGACTTGCCCCGCACCGAGTCTTTGAAAGATACCATCGAACGCATGCTGCCTTATTGGAAGTGTATTATCTTCCCCACTCTGACAACGGAAGACGAACTGCTGGTGGTGGCTCACGGCAACAGCCTGAGAGGTATCATTAAATATCTGAAAAACATTCCCGATGAAGAGATTGTACACCTCAACCTCCCGACTGCCGTTCCTTATGTCTTTGAATTTGATGATAAATTGAATCTGAAGAATGACTATTTTCTGGGAGATCCGGAAGAGATAAAGAAGCTAATGGAAGCAGTGGCCAATCAGGGAAAAAAGAAATAACCAAACTTTAACAACAATTACTTTATGAATAAAATAATAGATTTACTTGGCAACCGGGCCGAATATTACCTGGGCCATACTTGTAAAACAATAGATAAGTCACTCATCCATGTGCCTTCGGCCGATACCATCGACAAGGTGTGGATTAATTCGGACAGAAATATCCGCACGCTGAACAGCCTGCAAACTTTATTGGGACACGGACGACTGGCCAACACCGGATATGTTTCCATCCTCCCTGTAGACCAGGGTATCGAACATTCTGCCGGAGCTTCATTCGCTCCGAATCCTCTTTATTTCGATCCTGAGAATATCGTCAAACTGGCCATTGAAGGCGGATGCAACGGAGTTGCCTCCACTTTCGGAGTTTTGGGCGCGGTAGCTCGCAAATACGCCCATAAAATTCCGTTTATCGTCAAACTGAACCACAATGAACTGCTGACCTATCCCACGTCCTACGACCAAGTGATGTTCGGTACGGTCAAGGAAGCATGGAATATGGGAGCGGTAGCTGTAGGCGCCACTATTTATTTCGGATCTGAACAAAGCCGCCGCCAGTTGGTCGAAATAGCCGAAGCATTCGAATATGCACACGAACTGGGTATGGCCACCATTTTATGGTGTTATCTCCGCAATAATGACTTTAAGAAAGACGGTGTGGACTATCATGCGGCAGCCGACCTCACAGGGCAGGCCAACCACTTGGGAGTCACTATCAAAGCGGACATTGTCAAGCAGAAACTTCCGGTCAACAATGGCGGATTCACAGCTATCAAGTTCGGCAAAACCAGCGATAAAGTTTATACAGAACTGACTTCCGAACATCCCATCGACCTCTGCCGTTATCAGGTAGCCAACGGATATATGGGACGTGTAGGGCTGATTAACTCCGGTGGAGAATCACATGGAAGTTCCGACCTGAAAGATGCGGTCATCACAGCCATTGTGAACAAACGCGCCGGAGGCATGGGACTTATCAGCGGTCGCAAAGCGTTCCAGAAACCAATGAATGAAGGAGTAGAACTGCTTCACACCATTCAGGATGTTTACCTGGATACCGGCATTACTATAGCTTAACTTTACTATAAATTATCAGCATGGGAGCTTTGTGAAAAGCATTATACTGACGGGCGGAATCTTTCCGCCCGATTTTCTTGCTCCGTCCCGCTCCGGTTCCCCTTCTCCTTAAAAGAACATTCTTTTTATCCTCCAACGTATCAAGTATTAAGATAATATTCCTAACTTTGCACTCCGATACACATTATTATATATAAGGTATGATGCAAATAAAAGTAACGGCACCCGCTAAGATACATACAACTATCCAATTACCCTCTTCCAAGAGTATCAGTAACCGTGCACTTATCATCAATGCATTAGGCAACGGAACACACCATCCCGAAAACTTATCGGACTGCGATGATACCCGGGTAATGATACGCGCTTTGAACGATGACAAAGAAACCATCGACATTATGGCTGCCGGAACAGCCATGCGCTTTCTCACTGCCTATTTATCGGTGACACCCGGCACACGAATCATCACCGGAACGGAGCGTATGCAGCAACGTCCGATACAAGTGCTGGTCAACGCTTTACGCGAATTGGGTGCAGATATAGAATATGTAGCCAATGACGGCTTCCCCCCATTACGCATCACAGGGCGGGAATTAAGAAAAGACACTATCAGTCTGCCCGGCAACGTAAGCTCCCAATATATTTCCGCTTTATTAATGATAGCCCCCGTTTTAACAAACGGACTGACCATCCGGTTGACAGGCGATATCATCTCACGCCCCTACATCAACCTGACTTTGCAACTGATGAATGATTTCGGTGTCCGTGCGGAATGGACAGACGACCACCGGCTCAAGGTAGAGCCGCAAGCCTACCATTCCACTCCTTTCTATGTGGAAAGTGACTGGAGTGCCGCATCTTACTGGTATCAGATAGTAGCCTTGTCGAAAGAAGCGGAAGTCACGCTGCCCGGACTTTTCAAGGACAGCTATCAGGGTGACAGCCAAGTAGCCGGAATATTCCGCTCACTGGGAGTAGAAACCATATACAAAGACAAGGCCGTCATTTTGAAAAAGAATGGCAAGAGTGTGGAAAGGCTGGATTACGACTTTATCAACCAACCCGACCTGGCACAAACATTTGTTGTGACTTGTGCGTTACTAAATATCCCTTTCCGCTTCTCCGGCCTGCAAAGTTTGAAAATCAAAGAAACAGACCGCATGGCTGCACTGATAACGGAAATGAGGAAACTGGGGTATATACTCCATGAAACTGACGGCTCTGTTCTCTCATGGGAAGGAGAAAGATGCACGACCGAAGAACATCCTGCCATCGACACGTATGAAGACCATCGCATGGCAATGGCATTTGCCCCTACCTGTCTGGCATTACCCGAAATATTAATAAACAATCCTCAAGTAGTCTCCAAATCCTACCCCCGCTATTGGGAAGATTTGAGACAAGCAGGTTTCATAATAAAGGAGGTATAAAAACATGTGGATACTCATTATCGGATTAATCGTCCTGACCGCCATTGCCATGGCAGTAGGCTATGCACGAAACAAAAAGATTCAAAAGAAGATAGAAAGCGGTGAACTGCAGGCTGCGCCCGAAATAGTGGAAGCGGATGCCGAATGTTGCGGACAACATGAAATATGCGAAAAAGAAAGTCTGCTGGCCGCCGTAAGCAAAAAGGTAGAATATTATGACGACGAGGAATTAGACCGCTTCCGCGGACATTCTTCCGACGGATACAGTGAAGAAGAAATTGAAGAGTTTCGCGAGGTGATGTATACCTGCAAGGAAGACGAAGTGGCGGGATGGAGCCGCAGTTTACAGCTTCGGGGTATCGAATTGCCGGACGAATTGAAAGACGAACTGTTCCTGATAGTAGGAGAACGGAGATTCAAATAATCCCCTTCCCCTCGGAATCGCCCCGACAGAAAAAGTTAATAAACAAACCCAAATGGATATATTAGAACTTTTACATTATACTTTCTTCCGGCATGCCCTGTTGGGAAGTTTGTTTGCCAGCATCGCCTGCGGCATCATAGGTACCTACATTGTGACACGCCGTCTGGTGTTCATCAGCGGCGGCATCACTCATGCCTCCTTCGGCGGTATCGGGCTGGGGCTGTATGCCGGTATCTCCCCTCTTCTGTCGGCTGCCGTATTTTCCGTTTTGTCTGCTTTCGGAGTAGAGTGGCTGAGCAAGCGAAAAGATATGCGCGAAGATTCCGCCATTGCCGTCTTCTGGACATTCGGCATGGCAGTAGGTATCATTTTCAGTTTCCTTGCACCGGGTTTCACCCCCGACCTTTCGGCTTTTCTTTTTGGTAATATCCTTACCATCACGCCGACAGATATCTGGATGCTGGCTACCCTTTCGGTCTTATTGATACTATTTTTCACCCTCTTCTTAAATCCTATTATCTATATAGCATTCGACCGCGAGTTTGCCCGTTCGCAACGCATTCCCGTCGCCATCTTTGAGTATCTGCTGATGATGTTCATCGCACTTACCATCGTCTCCTGTCTGCGCATGGTGGGCATTGTCCTTGCCATCTCACTGCTGACGTTGCCACAGATGACCGCCAACCTGTTCACTCACAGTTTCAAGCGCATCATTTGGCTTTCCATCGCTATCGGATACATCGGCTGCCTGGGAGGACTGGTCATTTCTTATAAACTACAAGTTCCTTCAGGAGCCGCCATCATATTTTTCTCTATTCTGGTGTATGCACTTTGCAAAGTGGGGAAAAGCATTTATCTTTGCAGACATACCCGATAAATAATAAAGAAGTTAAAACAAACAATCATATGGAAATCAAAATCAATTCTTTAGACTCTATCCACGAAGCTGCCCGACAGTTTATCGCAGCCATGGGAGACAACACCGTTTTCGCTTTCTATGGAAAGATGGGGGCCGGTAAAACGACGTTCATCAAAGCTGTATGTGAAGAACTGGGAGTAACCGATGTCATCAACTCGCCTACATTTGCCATCGTCAACGAATATCGTTCGGAAGAGGCAGGCGAACTGATTTACCATTTTGACTTTTACCGTATCAAGAAACTGGAAGAAGTATATGATATGGGGTATGAAGATTATTTTTACAGCGGTGCGCTTTGCTTTATCGAATGGCCGGAGTTGATAGAAGACGTTTTGCCGGGCGATGCCGTGAAAGTTTATATCGATGAGCTGGAAGACGGAAGCCGCAAAATCCATTTTGAAACAGCAGAATAAAAAAGTTCCTTCGGGAAGCAGATAAAGCTAAAGATAATTATCATCTCGTCGGGGGGTATGTCAAAACGTGGACAATGCTGTCATTTAGTTCGTAGGGGCGAGGTTCGCTCGCCCGGAAACAGTTTGCTTTGGGTCTTCGGGCAGGCAAACCCTGCCCCTACAGCTGGCGATGGGATAGACCGGTTTAGTTTTGACACACTCCCATGGCGGAGTTCATAATAAGGAGCCATGTGTTCCTTACTTACAATGACACTATACAAAAATGGGAATGCATTATATTATACAAGGAATATTCGTATTGGTAGGTTTACTTGCCATCCTAGCTTCCTTACTCAACTGGGAATGGTTTTTCACCGCACATAATACACAATTTATTGTCCACAACGTAGGCCGCCAACGTGCACGCTTATTTTACGCTTTATTAGGACTGATAATGATAGCCACCGGTGTTTACTTCTTCCTCAATGTACAAGGTATCGTATGATAACGTTAAAGAAATACCTGAACCGCCCTACCTATGCAGTAGATAGGCCATGGACTGAAGGTACATTCTCATTTGGTTCCGAATACACCCATAACCGTTACAAATTCAATACGGCAAAGAGCAAATACAAAGGGAAAGGAGCTGTAGCAGAAGAAATAAAACGATTATAATATACAGAATGCGCACCCTCTATATAAAGGAGATGCGCATTCACTTTTTTATTGTTCTATCAAAAAGGCAAGTATCAGTCTACTTGTCCCAAAGAATTTCCATATTCCATTTCACCCTGCACCACGAAGAACACATCATCGGCTTCATAAGGGCCCATACCGTCATTCGCAGCTTCTTTGACTACGTAATTCACGATTTCATCCTGATCGATGTTAATGTATCCTTCCGCATCCGGCTCTACATCCAGACAACCACTGGTGGTGTAATAGTCAACAATCACGTCGAGGATGTAATACAAATCATCATCCGTGAACTTGTTCTTCAATTCCTGAGGCAGATAGTTTTTGATAAATTCTATCGTTTTTGCATCATCCTCATCTTCCAATAAGAAATCGTCTTCAATTCCCATAGCCATAATGTATTAAAGAGGTGAATATTCTTTTTGATTAAAGTAAAGCTTTCAGCTTTTCTTCCAATTCTGCTTTAGTAACTGCACCGACAGTCTTGTCCTGCACCTTGCCATCCTTAATGAAAAGAACAGTAGGAATGTTGCGTACACCAAAGCGACCTGTCAATTCATCATTGTCATCAACATCACATTTACCGACAACCACCTGATCTTTGTACTGTTCAGCCAAAGCTTCAACATCCGGAGCAATCTTTTTACAAGGTCCACACCATGTTGCCCAAAAGTCAACTACCATCGGTTTTCCTGCATTCAGCAATTCATCAAAATTGCTATCTTTAATTTCTAGTGCCATAATTGTAATATGCTTATAGTTTAAACTGTTAATTGCGCAAATATACTAATTTATTTTATAGGAGAGCATTGGTTGGCTCTTTAAATATGTCATTATATCTTTTTGAACTGCAATCTTTACCACGCGAGACATCAAATTGACATACATCTGTCCATCTTCATCCTGTACGTGGAAATAAAGTTCCGCATTACCGGGATTTGCCTTCACCAAAGCCGTAAATTCTTCAATCATCTCTTCATCAATGGCAGACAGAGGGGCTGTCACCGTCAACTTTTCAATAATCTTTTCTTTCACCTCAGGCAGAAGTTCAATTGAGTTTATCTTTATTTCCCATTCCTCCTGACGCCACTGCTTCGGCTGACATTTTCCTCTTAAAAATAAGAACATGCCGTTCATGAAAAAGTTTTTCTTTTCCACCCATTCATTACCGAAGAAAGCAAATTCGGCAGAACCACTATAATCTTCTATTTTCGCAATACCATACGGCTTACCGGTCTTGGTGTAACCCTCGCGGACTCCGGTCACAATCCCTCCCATTGTCACATCTTTGTTTTGAAGCGGAGCCAGATCGGTCAATTCAATCATGTGGGTATTGCATACATTCTCCAAGATAACAGCATACTCATCCAATGGATGGGCCGAAAGATAAATTCCTACCAAATCACGCTCCTTGTTGAGACGTTCCAAATCTCCCCATGTCGGTGCCGGAACTATTTCGGGAGTCGCTACTTCTATCTGGTTCTCACCGCCAAACAAAGAGTTGGATGCGGCAGCCTTATCCATTTGATATTTATTTCCATAGCGTACCAATACTTCCGTAAAAGTTTCATCTTTGGCATTCTTCACAAAGAAATCTTCACGCTTGATGCCGGAAAAACTGTCAAACGCACCTGCCAAAGCCAGATTTTCAATATTCTTACGGTTACAAGCCGAGAGGTTTACACGCTGAACGAAATCAAAGATATCTTTATATTCTCCGTTTCTCTCCCGTTCCTCCAAAATAGAGTGAACAGCACTTTCTCCTACGCCCTTGATAGCTCCTAAACCAAAACGAATATCCCCCTTGCGGTTTACTGAAAACTTCAGATAACTTTCATTCACATCCGGACCTTTGGTCGTGATTCCGGTCGCTTTACTTTCGTCCATCAGCTTCGTGATTTCAGTAATGTTCGAAATATTCCGGCTCATGGTAGCCGCCATGTACTCTGCCGGATAATTGGCTTTCAGATAAGCAGTCTGATAAGCTACCCACGAGTAACAGGTGGCATGCGATTTATTGAATGCGTATGATGCAAACTTTTCCCAGTCCGCCCAAATCTTTTCAAGCACTTTCGGATCATGCCCATTCTTCTGACCTCCCGAAATAAACTTCGGCTTCATGTGATCCAGCTTGTCTCGCAGTTTCTTACCCATCGCTTTACGCAAAGCATCAGACTCACCGCGAGTAAAATCAGCCAGCAAACGTGACAGCAGCATGACCTGTTCCTGATACACTGTAATGCCATAGGTGTCCTTTAAGTATTTCTCCATGATAGGAATATCATACTCAATAGGCTTACGCCCGTGTTTACGGTCGATAAAGTCAGGAATATAGTCCATAGGACCCGGACGATAAAGGGCATTCATGGCAATCAGGTCTTCAAAAGTACTCGGTTCGAGTTCACGCAAGTATTTCTGCATACCGGCAGACTCGAATTGGAAAGTACCGATTGTCCGTCCATCACTATATAATTCATAAGTTGCCGGATCTTCAATATCGACTTCATCAATATCCAACACAATTCCCTTACTGTGCTTGATATTTTCTACCGCCTCCTTGATGATAGACAAAGTCTTCAACCCAAGGAAGTCCATTTTAATCAAACCGGTATCCTCAATCACCGAACCTTCATATTGGGTAACCAGCATTTTCTCTCCGGTTTCTTTATCATCGGCCGTACTTACCGGAACCCAATCCGTTATATCATCCCTACATATAATAGTGCCACACGCATGCACTCCCGTGTTGCGGACATTCCCTTCCAACATCTTGGCATATTTAATCGTATCGCGCAAAATGGGGTCGGGTGACACTTCTGCCGCCTGCAACTCGGGAACGTATGCAATGGCATTGGGCAGATTCATTTTTTTATCTGGTATTTTGTCGGGAACCAGCTTACACAAACGGTCGGACTCCGACAACGGCAGCTTCTGTACACGGGCAACATCCTTGATGGCCAATTTTGTTGCCATTGTACCATAAGTAATGATATGGGCCACTTTTTCCTGACCATACTTTTCCGTTACCCAGTTCAACACACGTCCGCGTCCGTCATCATCAAAATCCACATCGATATCAGGCAAAGAGATACGGTCGGGATTCAAAAAACGCTCGAACAGCAAATCATAAGCAATAGGGTCAATCTTAGTGATACCCAAGCAATAGGCCACTGCCGAGCCGGCAGCAGAACCACGTCCCGGTCCCACTGATACATCCAGTTCCTCACGGGCTGCACGAATAAAGTCCTGCACAATCAAAAAGTAACCCGGGAAACCCATGGTTTTCATAATATGAAGCTCAAACTTGATTCGTTCCTGCACCTCCTCACTCAGCACTTCTCCATAGCGTTTGTGAGCTCCTTCCAATGCGAGTTTTTTCAGATAATCCGCTTCCAGCTTAATACGGTAAAGCTTATCATAGCCGCCCAATTTTTCTATTTTGGACTTAGCAGCATCCTCGCTCATCACCACATTGCCGTTTTCATCCTGCGTAAATTCATCGAACAAATCCTTTTCCGTGTACTTTTTCCTATACTCTTCCTCTGTTCCAAAGTCCTCCGGAATGGCAAAAGTAGGCATAATCGGAGCATGGTCGATACTGTAAAACTCCACCTGGTCACAAATATCTACCGTATTAGACAGCGCTTCGGGCACATCGGCAAAGATTTCATTCATTTCCGCACGCGTCTTCATCCATTCCTGCTTGGAGTAAAGCATACGGTTGGGGTCATCCAAATCTTTTCCCGTACTCAAGCAAATCAAACGGTCGTGTGCTTCGGCATTCTCCTCGTCTACAAAGTGAACGTCATTGGTGCACACCAGCTTCACATTATATTTTTTGGAATACTCTATCAGTTTCTCATTAGCAATCTGTTGCAGTTTATACGCTTCGTGATTGGCACGGGGTACGGTGGCCTTATGACGCTGCAACTCCAGATAAAAGTCATCGCCAAAAACGCGTTTATACCATTGGATAGCCTCTTCAGCCTCTTCATACTTTCCGGCAATGATATTCTTAGGCACTTCACCGGCAATACAAGCCGTACAGACAATCAGTCCCTCGTGATATTTCTCCAATTCCACACGGTCGGTACGCGGACGCATATAAAATCCTTCCGTCCATGCCTTAGATACCAACTTGATAAGATTATGATAGCCTTTTTCATTCTTGGCAAGCACCACCAAGTGATAACCGCTTTGATCCGGTTTCCCCTCCTTATTAAATAGACGGCGGCGTGCCACATACATTTCACAACCAAAAATAGGCTTGAATAATTTTTTCTTCGCCGCTTCCAGTTGCTCCCTGCATACTGCCAATTCAGCTTCGGGATTCTCACATTCCACCGTACCTTTTTCCAGCCCGGCTATCTTCTTCTTCAAATCCTTTATCTCGCCGTTGGTTCCTCCATTCTTCTTATTTACATAGTTAAAGAATTCCTTGATACCGAACATATCACCATGGTCGGTGACTGCTATTCCTTTCATACCGTCAGCAATCGCCTTATCGACCAAACGTGGAATAGACGCTTGTCCGTCAAGAATAGAATACTGGGTATGGACGTGTAAATGGACAAAATCCTGCATAATTTCTTCTCTCCTAAAAATTCGGTTAAAGATACTCCGCTTTCACAAAACCTGCAAAAAGATAAAGAAGAAGTTATCAACATTCGCTTTTTTTATCTTAAAAGAGACAGAAATAGGCATTTCTAACAACTTTTATTTGCAGGGTTTTCAAAATAAGTATATTTTTGCACGATAATTGGTTTTCTTATATCATGAACCGACTGAAGAAATTAAAGAAAATAAGACTACATAGAGAAGGAACGGAGATTTTAATTGCAAGTGCCCTATTACTGGCAGGCATAAATGCATTGGTATTTTGGGCATTTGACTGCAAAATCCTGTTCTATCTATTGGCAACTGCAAGTATCATCATCTATTTGCTGATGGTGAACTTTTTCCGTTGTCCTATCCGCCTGTTCGAACACGATACCGAAAAAGTAGTTGTTGCACCTGCCGATGGCAGGATAGTAGTAATCGAGGAAGTGGACGAACATGAATATTTTCATGACCGCCGTTTAATGATTTCTATTTTTATGAGTATTGTGAATGTTCACGCCAACTGGTATCCTGTGGACGGAGTAGTAAAACATGTAGATCATCACAATGGTAAGTTCATGAAAGCATGGCTTCCGAAAGCCAGCACGGAAAATGAACGTTCCATGGTGGTTATCGAGACTCCCGAAGGACATACCGTTATGGCGCGCCAGATTGCCGGAGCCATCGCACGCCGTATTGTCACTTACGCAGAAGTAGGAGAAGACTGCTACATTGACGAGCATATGGGATTTATTAAATTCGGTTCACGTGTAGATGTTTACCTGCCACTGGGCACTGAAGTATGTGTCAAAATGGGACAAGCAACCGTCGGAAACGAAACCGTCATTGCTAAACTAAAATAAAAAAGACCTAATGGCAAATTGTATTACACGCCACATACCCAACACTGTTACTTGTTGCAACTTATTTTCCGGCTGTATTGCCAGTGTAATGGCATTTAAAGGAAACTATGAACTGGCGATTACCTTTATTATAATAGGAGCAGTATTTGATTTCTTCGACGGGATGTTGGCACGTCTGCTTAAAGTTTCGGGACCATTGGGAAAAGAATTGGATTCACTGGCAGATGATATAACATTCGGTTTTGCACCTGCCGCCATTGTTTTCTCTTTATTTAAAGAAGTACATTATCCCGATTTCCTGTTACCCATAGCAGAATATATGCCTTACACTGCATTTCTCATAGCTGTTTTCTCAGCCTTGAGACTGGGCAAGTTCAATATCGACCCGCGTCAAAGCAGTTCGTTCATAGGTATGCCGACCCCGGCCAATGCATTGTTTTGGGGTTCCTTGGTAGTGGGTGGCCACTCCTTTTTGATATCCGATTCTTTCAATGCGATATACTTATTTATTTTAGTGCTAATCATGTCTTTACTGTTGATTGCCGAAATTCCGATGTTCTCTTTAAAATTCAAGAATTTGACATGGAGTCAGAACAAAGTGAGCTATATATTCCTGATAGTATGCATTCCTTTACTGCTTATTTTCAAAATCAGCGGCTTTGCAGCCGTTATTATCTGGTATATCATTCTATCTCTTTTAACTAAAAAAAGAGCGTAAACAATACGTGTGGCACACTTGTTGTACGTGATATACTAAAAAAAAGAAATTACTATGTTTGGATTTTTAAGTTTTCTACTTATTCTTTTCCTGCTGATTATCTTTATCGGCTTTTCTATTCTAGGCAATATTATGCGTGTATTGTTTGGTGGCGGCAACAAACGCAGCAATTATCAAAGCCATACATACACCAACCACGAAAATTTCAACAGACAGCAAGATGCCAATGACAGCTATGCTGAAACCGACTCAGCTTCAAACACACATCACAAGTCAAAAGGCAATAAAAAGAAGATATTCGGTGATGACGAAGGAGAATATGTTGATTTTGAGGAACAATAACTCTTCTCCTATCTCCGGTTATCATCGTCTTTTCTTAAAGAAGTCCTTCATCAATTGAGCACATTCATCTGCAAGCACTCCTTTGATTACTACAGTCTTGGGGTGCAAGGCATCAGGTGCATACTTTTGATAACCGCGTTTATCATCGGCAGCCCCGAAAACCAATTTACCTGTCTGTGCCCATGCTATAGCTCCGGCACACATTACACACGGTTCTACTGTAACATACAGGGTACATTCATTCAGATATTTGCCTCCCAAATTATTGGCAGCAGCGGTGATAGCCTGCATCTCGGCGTGAGCTGTCACATCATTCAACATCTCTGTCAGGTTGTGTCCGCGCCCGATGATACGGTCACGACAAACAACAACAGCGCCTACCGGCACCTCCCCCGATGCAAACGCTTTCTGCGCTTCCATTAAAGCTTGCTTCATATAAAAAGTATCATCTGCCATACAACTCCTTACCGTCTCATATCATGTTCATTGAATAATGTGGGATAATCTTCCTCCATCTTTTGATGAATAAAAGTCAACACCGTTTCACGAAGCCAACGAGCTTTATTTGTTATCTTATACTTCTTAAGATAACAATCCACTATTTTCAGCTCCTCTTCACTCATCAAGCACACCATACGTTGCTTTCTTTTGGGCGTAGATGAGGGGACTTTCACTCTCTTTTTTACGTTATTTGCCATATTCTCTGCAAAATTAGCTTTACTTCTGTAAATACAAAACATAAAAATGAGTATTTTTGTGCAAAATGTAACAGAATGGCAGAACACAACGAATTTGGCAAGGAAGGGGAAACCGCAGCAGCCGACTTCCTTACAGAAAAAGGCTACTCCATCCTTCATCGTAATTGGCGATGTGGCAAGAAAGAATTAGACATCGTAGCCAAATACAACAATGAGCTAATCGTTGTAGAAGTTAAGTCGCGCAAAGACATACGGTTTGGCAATCCGGAAGAGGCAGTTAACGATAGAAAAATCCGACATATTATAGCCTCAACCGATGCTTATCTCCGCAAATTTGCTATCGACCTGCCTGTCCGCTTTGACATTATAACGGTGGTAGGACAAGAAGCACCCTTTCAAATCGAACATATTGCCGATGCCTTCTATTCACCTATTTGGTAATACTATACTTATTTATATATGGATATAGAAACAATTCGAGATTATTGCCTCGCCAAAAAAGGGACAACAGAAGGTTTTCCTTTTGGAGAAGATTTTTTAGTATTTAAAGTAATGGGGAAAATGACCGCCTGCATCAAACTGGAATGCCCTGATTTAATTACACTGAAATGTGACCCGGACTATGCTTTGGAACTGCGTGACCATTATCCGGGGGTAGAAGGTGCTTATCACTTCAACAAAAAATATTGGAATCAAGTATCACTGAAAGGAGATATAGACGACAAAATGATTCTACATTTAATAGATCATTCATACGAAGAAGTCATCAAGAAATTCACCCGTAAACTAAAACAAGAATACAATGAATTGCCCGACTAACCCGACAGTCTCCATACTTAAAGAAAAAGAAACGGACTCTACCAATAACCGACTTGCGCAACTGTGCGATCGGGAAAATATCAAAGAATTTACCACACTACTGGTTGACAAACAAACAGCCGGTAAGGGGCAACGTGGCAATTCGTGGGAATCTGCCCCCGGCATGAACCTCACTTTCAGTACCGTACTCTATCCCTCAGCCCTAAAAGCCCGTGAGCAATTCACACTTTCCATGCTTATCGCCTTGTCCGTATATGACACTTTAAGTACCTATGCAGAAGGTTTCAGCATCAAATGGCCAAACGACATTTATTGGAAAGACAAGAAAATATGTGGTATTCTGATAGAAAATGAATTAGAAGGAGCGTATCTGCTCCGTTGCATTGCAGGTATCGGCGTAAATATCAACCAAGAGCATTTTGTCTCCCCTGCCCCCAACCCTGTTTCACTGAAACAAATACTGGGACGAGAAACAGACAAACAGGAAGTGCTGGAAAGTATCCTGAAAAGATTGTTTTCCTACTATATTCCATTAATTTCCCAAAAGCCGAATATCAAAGAGACTATTCATTCCGATTATCTGAACGCACAATACCGCCATAAAGGAATGTATCCTTACAGGGATGAAAACGGAGAATTTAAAGCAAGCCTCGAAACAATAGAACCGGACGGACACCTCCTGTTGAGAGATGAAAACGGTATGCTCCGAAAATACGCATTCAAAGAAGTGCAATATATCATATAACAATATTAAGAGATGCAACTAAGCTACGGAAATAAAAAGATTCTTCAGATTGCCATTCCTTCCATCGTATCGAATATCACAGTTCCACTGCTTGGTCTGATAGACGTTACCATTGTGGGACATCTTGGTTCGGCTGCTTACATAGGAGCGATAGCCGTCGGCGGAATGCTGTTTAATATCATTTACTGGATATTCGGTTTTCTACGTATGGGGACCAGCGGCATGACTTCACAAGCATACGGCAGACATGATTTAAATGAAGTAACCCGCCTGTTGTTACGCTCTGTGGGAGTAGGCTTATTCATCGCCCTAATCTTATTAGCTCTCCAATACCCTATCGAGAAAGTAGCTTTGACATTAATCGATACCACAGACGAAGTGGCACAACTATCCGCCCTCTATTTCCGCATCTGTATTTGGGGTGCGCCTGCCGTATTGGGATTATACAGTTTTGCCGGATGGTTTATCGGTATGCAGAATTCGCGTTTCCCCATGTACATTGCCATCACTCAAAACATCGTGAATATCGTGGCAAGCCTTTGCCTGGTCTATGGCTTCAACATGAAAATAGAAGGAGTAGCCATCGGCACATTAACCGCACAGTATGCAGGATTAGTGATGGCATACCTGCTTTGGATTCGCTATTATGGCAATTTAAGAAAGCGCATCGAATGGCATTCCTTTTTCGACCGACAAGCCATGTACCGTTTCTTTAAGGTGAACCGCGATATCTTTTTCCGCACCATCTGCCTGGTGGCCGTTACCGTATTCTTCACTTCGGCAGGAGCTGCACAAGGAGAAGTCGTTCTGGCTGTCAATACACTGCTCATGCAACTATTCACTCTCTTTTCATACATCATGGATGGGTTTGCGTATGCCGGAGAAGCATTGGCCGGTAAATACATCGGTGCCGGCAACAGGCGAGAACTCCATCAGACCGTGCGCCGACTGTTTGGTTGGGGAATCGGCCTTTCCCTTGCTTTCACCTTATTATATGGAGCAGGCGGACAAGCCTTCTTGAGATTATTGACCGACGATGAAATAGTAATCACTACTGCCGGAAGTTATTTTTATTGGGTACTTGCCATACCTTTAGCCGGGTTTTCGGCATTCCTGCTCGACGGCATATTCATTGGCGCAACAGCCACCCATCTCATGCTTCGCGCCATGATAGTGGCATCGGGATGCTTCTTCCTTATTTATTACGGATTCAAGGGTACAATGGAGAACCATGCACTGTGGATGGCATTTATCACCTACTTACTGCTTCGAGGTGTGTTACAAGGTGTGTTGGGGAGAAAAATTTTAGGCTACTATTCTTTTCGGCAAAAGCAGCCAGCCAAGTGATCATTGATAAAACCCGAAGCCTGCAAGTGAGCATAACAAATCGTCGTTCCAAAGAACTTAAAGCCTCGTTTTTTCATATCCCTGCTCATGGCATCGGACTCGGGAGAAGATACCGGAATCTCACTTAACGAGTTAAAGGTATGAACAATCGGCTTTCTATCAGGAAAGAATGACAGCGTATAATTGTAAAAGCTGCCAAACTCTTTCTGTATGGCAAGAAAAAGCCTTGCATTGGTAATGGTCGATTTGATTTTCAAGCGATTTCTCACAATACCGTCAAATCGCATCAGCCGTTCCACATCCTCATCGGTCATTTGCGCCACCCGTCCGGCATCAAAATTACAAAAGGCCTTTCGATACCCTTCACGTTTTCTAAGGATAGTTATCCAACTCAACCCTGCTTGAGCACTTTCCAACACTAGAAATTCAAACAAAGTATCATCATCGGTCACCAGTCTGCCCCACTCCTTGTCATGGTAGTTCACATACAGCTCATCCGTTCCACACCAACCGCAACGTCCGTTTATTATATCTTGCATAGTCATCACATTTATAATCCGATACAAAGATAATTGATTCACAGCTCTTATTACAGTGCCAAGTATCAAATTATTTTTTTATCTTTGCCCAAACAATAAATAATAAATCACTATGGCAAGATTTAAAAGAATACTATTAAAGCTGAGTGGCGAGAGCTTGATGGGTGAAAAACAATATGGCATAGACGAAAAACGTCTGAATGAGTATGCACAACAAATCAAAGAGATTCATGAATTGGGTGTGCAAATCGGCATCGTTATCGGTGGCGGTAACATCTTCCGCGGGCTGAGCGGTGCTTCAAAAGGTTTCGACCGTGTGAAAGGCGACCAAATGGGAATGCTCGCAACCGTTATCAATAGTCTCGGACTGAGTTCCGCCTTGGGCGCAGCCGGAGTAAAAGCACGCGTACTCACCGCCATACGCATGGAACCTATCGGCGAATTCTACAGCAAATGGAAAGCCATTGAAGCAATGGAAAACGGTGAAGTGGTCATCATGTCAGCCGGTACCGGAAATCCGTTCTTTACCACTGATACCGGCTCTTCACTACGCGGTATTGAAATAGAGGCAGATGTCATGCTGAAAGGTACCCGCGTGGATGGTATCTATACTGCCGACCCGGAAAAAGACCCCACGGCAACCAAGTTTGACGATATTACCTATGACGAAGTCTTGCGCCGCGGTCTGAAGGTGATGGACCTCACCGCAACCTGCATGTGCAAGGAAAATAACCTGCCGATTATCGTATTCGATATGGATACACTCGGCAACCTGAAGAAAGTAATGACAGGAGAAAGTATCGGTACTTTAGTACATAATTAATATTACATTTAGAGAGTGTGTCAAAAGCAATGAAGTGTTTCATTTTGATACACTCTCGTTCTTTATAAGCACAGAACGGTAACACCTCCGTTCAGAAAGATTTGTTGGAGAAGTATAAAAGGCCAATAGCACACTTATCAATTAAACAATTACAGCATAAACAGTCTCAACTCGGCATTATCCATCTTGGGCACACTACGTAAATGCTGTAAAGTTACTCCCTGAATCCGTGCCTGAACAGCACGGTTTATTAACCCATGGCCAACAGCCAAAAGTGTCTTTCCTTCATAATTCGCCTTTATATAATCAAGGAAACAGCCGGCACGCTGATAGAGCATCTCCTCCGTTTCCACATCTGCCGGAATGTGATGAAGATCTACCTCCTTAATGCGAAGCCCCGTCCAGCTCCCCCAATCTATTTCACGAAGCAAGCTCGTTGTTTCCCATGGCAGTTCCCTACCCTCCATCACTATTTCGGCTGTATCCATACAGCGTTTCAAGTCACTGGAAACGACAGCATCCAATGGAATCCTTTTCAAAGAATCCCGTAAAACCTCCGCTTGGGAAATCCCTTCTACAGTCAACCGTCCGGGCAAATGTCCTTGAAATATACGCGCTATGTTTTCTTCCGTCTGCCCATGCCGGGCCAAATACAATGAAATCATACTCTATCCATAATTATGTCAGCAAATATACTCCAAAATAGTTGAAACGCACTGTATCGGAGTCCCCAAATACATACAATCTTTTTATTCATCAGGGGGAAAGAAGACAGAGTTTGGGAAACTTTATAAATAAATCCTCTGTCATATATTGCAGATAATCAAAAAATAAATTACTTTTGTTTCACTAAAAAACAACGTATTGATAATATATAACTTAAAATAAAAAAACAGTATGACAGACGCAAAGACTTGCATTAACGATGCACAAGAGAAAATGGATATGGCCGTTATGTATCTGGAAGAAGCCTTAGCCCATATCCGTGCCGGAAAAGCCAGCACCAGACTGCTTGATGGTATTCGTGTTGATTCTTACGGGAGCATGGTGCCCATCAGCAACGTAGCCGCAGTAACTACTCCCGATGCACGCAGCATCGCCATCAAGCCATGGGACAAGAGTATGTTCCGCATCATCGAAAAAGCAATTATGGATTCCGAACTCGGTATCACTCCCGAAAATAATGGCGAAATCATCCGTTTAGGCATTCCCCCTCTGACCGAAGAACGCCGTAAACAATTGGCCAAACAATGCAAAGGAGAAGGCGAAACAGCCAAAGTAAGTATCCGCAATGCACGCCGCGATGCCATTGACGCTTTGAAGAAAGCCGTAAAAGAAGGTATGCCCGAAGACGAACAGAAAAATGCAGAAGCCAAACTTCAGAAGGTACACGATAAGTACATTGCGAAGATTGAAGAACTGCTTGCCGAGAAAGATAAAGAAATTATGACCGTATAAAAGAACGAAGTGCGCGGATTAGTAATAAGAAATACAGGTAGCTGGTATCAGGTAAAGACGGAAGACGGGCAGCTCATTGACTGTAAAATCAAAGGAAACTTCCGACTGAAAGGGATTCGTAGTACCAATCCCATTGCTGTGGGAGACTACGTGAAAATCATTATGAACAATGAAGGTACCGCTTTTATCAGTGAAATAGAAGACCGTAAGAATTATATTATCCGACGTGCCTCAAATCTTTCCAAACAATCACATATACTGGCCGCTAACCTCGACCAGTGTATGTTGATTATCACGATTAATTATCCTGAAACTTCGACTATTTTCATTGACCGCTTTCTAGCTACCGCAGAAGCATATCGCATTCCTGTCAAATTGGTATTCAACAAGACAGATAAGTATGACGAAGATGATTTGCGCTATCTGGATGCCCTGATAAACCTGTACACACACATCGGCTATCCCTGTTTTAAAGTTTCCGCACTGAACCACATCGGTGTAGACGAAATTAAAAAGGATTTGGAAGGTAAGGTCACACTCCTTTCCGGTAATTCCGGCGTAGGCAAATCCACTTTAATCAATGCCATTCTCCCCGAGAAGAACCTAAAGACAGGAGAGATATCCGATTACCATAATAAAGGGATGCACACTACCACTTTTTCTGAAATGTTCCCTATAGCGGGAGACGGATATATTATTGATACTCCGGGTATTAAAGGTTTCGGAACCTTCGATATGGAAGAAGAAGAGGTGGGACATTACTTTAAAGAGATATTCGAATATTCCGCCGACTGCAAATACGGTAACTGCACCCATCGCCATGAACCGGGCTGCGCAGTTCGTGAAGCAGTAGAAAAACATTTAATCAGCGAGTCGCGCTATACTTCTTATCTTAATATATTGGAAGACAAGGAAGAAGGTAAATATCGCGCAGCCTATTAACAACCATGACTTTATGAAAAGACATCTTATCCTAGCCGCACTCTTTGCGATTGGTGCCACAAACCTGAATGCTGCTTCCCCCAAGAAAACAGCACCGGAAAAGAAAGGAGTAGAAACCATCAACCGTGCAACTGCCGAAGCACATATCGGATTCCTGGCCTGCGATGAACTGGAAGGGCGTGAAGCCGGATGGAAAGGTGGTCGCATTGCCGGTAACTATATCATTTCATGCCTGAAACAGATGGGACTGCAACCTCTATTTGACGATTATGTCCAACCTTTCGAGGTGTGCCATGCCGAACGTCAGGTGAAGAATAAACGCTGGCAAGTTCATCCCGATTCTATTGCCGCCCTGAAAAAAACAGTTCATCAGAAGCTGGACCTGCGCAATATTCTGGCAAAAATAGAAGGTAAGAACCCGAATGAGATTGTAGTTATCGGTGCACATTATGACCATCTTGGTTATGACCCGACTTTGGAAGGCGATCAAATCTACAACGGAGCAGATGACAATGCCTCGGGAGTGGCAGCCGTACTGCAAGTGGCACGCGCTTTTCTGGCAACAGGAGAGCAACCGGAACGTACTGTTATCTTTGCTTTCTGGGACGGTGAGGAAAAAGGCTTGTTAGGTTCGCGCTACTTCACGATGACCTATCCAGAACTAAAGAAAATAAAAGGTTATCTGAACTATGACATGATAGGGCGCAACAACAATGAAGAACAACCCAAAAGTGTCGTTTATTTCTATACCGCCGCTCATCCCGCTTTCGGCGACTGGCTGAAAAAAGACATTGAAGACTACCGCCTGCAACTGGAGCCCGACTATCGTGCATGGGACAACCCTGTAGGTGGAAGTGACAATGGAAGTTTCGCAAAAGAAGGGATACCTATTATATGGTATCACACCAACGGTCATCCAGACTATCATCTGCCGGGTGACGAAGCGGCAAAAATAAACTGGAACAAAACAGTAGATATCACAAAAGCTTCTTTCCTTGCCATGTGGAAACTGGCAAACGAAAAAAAATATTAAAAAGAAGCGCGGCGTTTAAACTTAACACCGCGCTTCTTTTCTAACCTTACAACGATGATTGTATTCATCGGAAATCAGATATCAGAAAGACACATGAACAAACGAGTTAAATGGGGCATTATATTAATAATCGGAATAGGATTGTCCGGTTTAGGCATCTACCAATTCACCCCACACGAAAATGAAGAGTTAACGGCAGCCGATGCACTGCCCAGAGAGAATAAATCAAAGACACTGAAAGTGAATGCACAAGTCATTACACCGCACTTGCTAACCGATGAAATATTGGTGACAGGACGCTTGGTGCCTGACGAAGAAGTAAACCTCTCTTTTGAAACCTCCGGCAAGATTACCGAAATCTTTTTCACAGAAGGTAGCTCCGTCAAGCGCGGAGAGCTATTAGCCAAAGTAAACGACCGGCAATTGCAAGCCCAACTAAAACGATTGGAAGCTCAAATACCACTGGCAGAAGACCGTGTTTTCCGTCAAAACGCCTTGTTGCAACGCGATGCTGTCAGTAAAGAGGCATATGAACAGGTAAAAACAGAACTGGCTACCCTGAATGCCGATATTGAAAATATAAAGGCTAGTATTGACATGACAGAACTACGCGCTCCTTTCGATGGAATTATCGGACTGAGACAGGTTAGTGTCGGAGCTTATGCCTCTCCCACTACCGTAGTCGCCAAACTGACTAAAGTAAGCCCGCTGAAAGTTGAATTTGCCGTGCCCGAACGTTACGCACGCGAAATAAAAAAAGGAATGAATCTGGACTTCAGAGTAGAAGGACGGCTCAACGCTTATCCTGCACAAGTATATGCCACAGAATCCAGTCTGGATATGGAAACTCACTCACTGAACATTCGCGCCATCTATCCTAACCGGAACGGAGAGTTATTGCCGGGACGCTATGCTGATATTCAGTTGAAACAAAAAGAAATAGCAGATGCAATAGCTATCCCGTCAGAAGCAATTGTACCCGAAATGGGAAAGAACAAAGTCTTTGTGTATCGCAACGGAGTGGCAGAACCGACCGATGTAGTTGTCGGCATCCGCACCGAATCCGAAATCCAGATTGTTCAGGGTTTGGCTATCGGTGACACTATCCTGACTTCGGGTACACTGCAATTACGAAAAGGTATGCCGGTTGAAATCCAGGCTCTTAACTAACCACAAAAAAAATGCTTCAATGAATATATCCGAACTTAGTATTCGTAGACCGGTGCTTGCTACCGTACTTACGATTATCATATTACTTTTCGGACTGATTGGCTACAACACATTGGGAGTTCGTGAATACCCGTCTGTGGATAATCCTATCATCTCAGTTACTTGCAGCTATTCCGGTGCGAATGCAGATGTTATCGAGAACCAAATCACCGAACCCCTGGAACAGAATATCAATGGTATTCCCGGTATACGTTCCCTATCCAGCGTCAGTCAGCAAGGCCAATGCCGCATCACGGTAGAGTTTGAATTGTCCGTCGATCTTGAAACGGCAGCCAACGATGTGCGCGACAAAGTTTCCCGTGCACAACGCTATTTGCCGCGCGACTGTGACCCTCCCACCGTATCGAAAGCCGATGCCGATGCCGTCCCCATCCTGATGGTAGCTATCCAAAGCGACAGCCGTTCACTGCTGGAGCTTAGTGAAATAGCCGACTTAACGGTAAAAGAACAATTGCAGACCATATCAGATGTAAGTAGCGTTTCCATCTGGGGTGAAAAACGTTACTCCATGCGCTTATGGCTTGACCCGACTAAGATGGCAGGATACGGCATTACTCCGGTAGACGTAAAAAATGCAGTTACCAAAGAGAACATCGAATTACCATCCGGCAGTATCGAAGGAAATACCGTTGAACTGACATTGCGCACCATGGGACAGATGCATACAGCTAAAGAATTCAATAATATTATATTAAAGGAGGTAAACGGCAATGTCATCCGTTTCAGTGATATAGGTTACGCCGAACTTGGTCCTGCCGATATCAAAAGCTACATGAAAATGAATGGGGTTCCGATGGTAGGTGTCGTTGTGATTCCCCAACCGGGTGCTAATCACATCGAAATAGCTGATGCCGTATATCAGCGCATGCAGCAGATGCAAAAAGACCTTCCAGAAGATGTGAAATACAGCTATGGCTTTGACAATACCAAATTCATACGCGCTTCCATTGACGAGGTAAAGACAACGGTATATGAGGCTTTTATACTGGTTATCATTATTATCTTCCTGTTCTTACGCGACTGGCGTGTAACGCTGATTCCCTGTATCGTGATACCGGTATCGCTTATCGGAGCTTTCTTCGTCATGTATATTGCCGGATTCTCCATCAACGTGCTCACCATGCTGGCCGTCGTACTCTCTGTCGGATTGGTGGTGGATGACGCTATTGTAATGACCGAGAATATCTATATCCGAATAGAACGGGGAATGAAACCGTTTGAAGCAGGAATCGAAGGAGCCAAAGAAATATTCTTTGCTGTAATATCAACTACCATCACGCTGGTTGCCGTTTTCCTCCCCATCGTATTTATGGAAGGAACCAGCGGACGACTGTTCCGCGAGTTCAGCTTTGTTGTAGCCGGTTCTGTCATCATCTCCTCATTTGCGGCATTGACATTTACCCCGATGCTTGCCACCAAACTACTGGTTAAACGTGAAAAGCAGAGTTGGTTCTACCGCAAAACAGAACCGTTCTTTGAGGGAATGAACCGCATCTATGCCCGTTCATTGGATGCTTTCTTAAAGAAACGTATATCGGCTATCCCTATCACGCTGTTAATGGTAGTTGCCATCGGCATATTATGGAGCTATATCCCGGCAGAAATGGCACCGATGGAAGACCGTTCGCAAATCAGCATCAATACCCGTGCTGCCGAAGGAGCCAGTTATGAATATATCCGCGATTATACCGAAGATATCAATCATTTGGTCGACTCCCTTGTGCCTGATGCCGAATCGGTTACGGCACGTGTGTCGAGCGGTAGCGGTAATATCCGTATCACACTGAAAGATATAAAAGACCGTAACTACACCCAAATGGAAGTAGCCGAACGTATCTCAAAGGCTATCCGCAACAAAACAAAGGCTCGTGCCTTTGTCCAGCAACAATCTTCTTTCGGCGGACGCAGGGGAAGCATGCCTGTACAATATGTATTGCAGTCCGTCAGTATTGAGAAATTGGAAAAAGTGTTGCCTGAGTTCTTAAGCAAGGTATACGATAACCCGACATTCCAAATGGCTGACGTCGATTTGAAATTCAGCAGCCCCGAAATGCGAGTCTACATTAACCGTGACAAAGCGGGCACAATGGGTGCCAGCGTACGCGACATCGCAGAGACACTGCAATACGGCCTCAGCGGACAGCGCATGGGGTACTTCTATATGAATGGAAAACAATATGAAATCTTAGGGCAGATCAACCGTCAGCAACGAAACAAACCTTCCAATATCAAATCCATCTATATCCGAAATGATAAAGGAGAAATGATTCAGTTGGATAACTTGGTGGAATTCGTAGAGTCTGTGGCACCCCCCAAACTTTACCACTACAACCGCTTTATCTCGGCTACTGTTTCTGCCGGACTTGCCGACGGAAAAACAATCGGACAAGGATTGGAAGAGATGGATAAAATTGCCTCCGAAACCTTAGATGATACTTTCCGTACCGCACTTTCGGGTGACTCTAAAGATTATCGCGAAAGTTCGTCCAGCCTGATGTTTGCCTTTATACTGGCACTAGTACTTATTTACCTCATTTTGGCGGCACAGTTCGAGAGTTTCAAAGACCCATTCATCATTATGCTGACAGTGCCATTGGCCATTGCGGGAGCACTCATCTTTATGTTTGCCGGTGGCATTACAATGAACATCTTCAGTCAGATTGGTATCATCATGCTGATTGGTCTGGTGGCAAAAAACGGTATCCTGATTGTAGAATTTGCCAATCTGAAACAAGAATCGGGTGAAGACAAAATGGCCGCCATCCGAAATGCGGCCTTGCAGCGTCTCCGCCCCATCCTGATGACCAGTGTCTCAACCATATTGGGGTTGATTCCTCTGGCCTTTGCAACCGGTGAGGGAGCTAACCAGCGTATTGCCATGGGTACGGCCGTTGTAGGTGGTATGCTTGTTTCTACTTTACTCACCATGTACATCGTACCGGCTATTTATACCTATATTTCTACTAACCGAAAAGTCAAAACAGAAACCGTATGAAACGAATTATTATAGTAATGTGTATCTGCCTGGCAGGAATAACCGAGATATATGCACAATATCCTTATACACTAAAGAAATGCCTGGAAGAAGGACTTGCCAATAACTATTCCATCCGCATCACCCGCAATGAAGAGCAAGTGAGCCACAACAATGCCACACTTGCCAATGCCGGTTATCTGCCTACACTCGATCTGTCGGCAGGATACAGCGGTTCATTGGACAACACAGACAGCAAAAACCGCAGCACCGGAACCACTACCGGCGAACGCAACATCTACGACCAAACCCTGCAAGCCGGACTGGACATAAACTGGACGCTCTTTGACGGATTTAATATCAGCACAACCTATAAACAATTAAAGGAGCTGGAACGGTTGGGCGAAACAAATACCCGCATCACATTAGAAGATTTCATAGCCGGACTGACCGCCGAATATTATAACTACGTCCAACAAGAGATACGCTTGAAAAATTTCCTGTATGCCGTATCACTGTCCAAAGAGCGTCTGCGCATTGTGGAAGAACGCTATCATATCGGTAACTTCTCCCGACTGGACTACCAACAGGCAAAAGTAGACTTTAATGCTGACAGCGCACAATACATGAAACAACAAGAACTGGTAGTAACTTCTCGCATCAATCTGAATGAGCTGATGGCCGTGCAAGAAGTCAACCGCCCTTTGCGCCTCAATGATTCTATCATTACAGTCAATGATGCACTGAATTATGACGAACTGTGGTCTGCCACCCTGTCGACTAATGCCGGACTACTCCGGGCAGACCAAAATACGACTATCGCTCAATTGGACTACCGAAAAGTATTGTCGCGCAACTATCCCTACGTGAAATTGAAAGCCGGATATGGCTACACATTAAATAAATATGAAACCAACGCCACCAGCCGAAGAAGCAACTGGGGACTGAACGGAGGTATCACGATAGGCATCAACCTGTGGGACGGCAACCGCCGTCGGGAAAAGCGCAATGCAAGTCTCGCCATTCGTAACTCCCAATTGGAACGTGAACAGCTAGAACTGGGACTGAAAGCCGACCTGAGTAACCTGTGGCAAGCCTACCGCAACAACCTGCGTCTGTTGAATCTGGAGCGTCAAAACCTGGTAGCCGCCCGCGAAAATCACGAAATAGCCAAAGAACGTTACCTGCTCGGTGACTTGTCAGGTATTGAAATGCGTGAAGCACAAAAAAGTCTGCTCGATGCAGAAGAACGTATCCTTTCGGCAGAATATGATACCAAAATATGCGAAATATCTCTGCTTCAGATAAGCGGCAAAATAACGAAATATCTCGAATAATCGTTATAGACTTTACTACAGGTTTGTATTTCATGACGGTAATCCGTACCTTTGCACCCAATTATCACTAATTAGGTTATAAAAAGATATGGGATTATTTATTAAGAAACCTTTTTCCATGCTTCAGGCTGAAGCAAACGAATCGGGCGCAAAGACACTTAAAAGAGTGTTGGGCGCATGGAGTCTGGTAGCATTGGGAGTAGGCGTAATTATCGGAGCAGGATTATTCTCCATCACAGGAACAGTAGCAGCAGGATATACCGGTCCTGCCATAACACTTTCTTTTGCCATTGCAGCCATCGGATGCTGTTTTGCCGGACTATGCTATGCCGAGTTTGCCTCGATGATACCCGTGGCAGGTAGTGCATATACCTATTCATACGCCACCATGGGAGAGCTGATAGCGTGGATAATCGGCTGGGACTTGGTTCTGGAATATACAGTGGCAGCCACCACAGTCAGCATCAGCTGGAGCAGATACCTCATCGTCTTTCTCGAAGGAGTAGGAATCAACCTTCCGCATGCACTTACAGCCTGCCCGTGGGACGGAGGAGTGGTTAACATTCCGGCTTTCCTTATCGTAGTACTGATGAGCATCTTCCTGATTAGAGGCACAGAAGGCAGTTCCATCTTCAACGGCTTTATCGTATTTCTGAAAGTAGCGGTTATCCTCACCTTCGTAGTACTAGGCTGGAAATACATCAATACAGAAAACTATACTCCTTACATTCCTGCCAACACAGGGACATTGGGAGAATTCGGTTGGTCGGGCGTATTGCGCGGAGCAGCCATCGTGTTTTTTGCCTTTTTGGGCTTTGATGCCGTGAGCACGGCAGCCCAAGAAACCAAGAATCCCAAACGGGATATGCCCATAGGGATACTCATGTCATTGTTCATCTGTACCATACTTTATATGGTCTTTGCTCATGTAATGACAGGAGTTGCCCACTACACCGACTTTGCCGGCCAACAAGGTATCGCACCTGTAGCCGTAGCCATCGACCACATGGGACATGCAGATGCAGCCGGCATCATTCATCCCGATTACCCATGGCTGAACCGCGCCATCGTACTCGCCATCCTTTTCGGTTATTGTTCTGTCATTATGGTTACTTTATTAGGGCAAAGCCGTGTCTTCCTCAGCATGAGCCGTGACGGATTATTGCCGCCTTTCTTCTCACATATCAATGAGAAATTCCGTACACCGGCACGCAGCAATCTGCTGTTCATGATTATTGTAGGATTGCTGGCCGCATTTGTTCCGGCACGCGTAGCCGGCGAGATGACCAGTATCGGGACTCTTTTTGCTTTTACCCTAGTTTGTGCAGCCGTTTTGATTGTCCGCAAAAGTATGCCTGAAGTGCATCGTGCCTTTAAGACACCCTTTGTGCCGGTAGTGCCTATTTTGGGAATCCTGACCTGCCTTTGCATGATGCTATTCCTTCCGGCAGATACCTGGATTCGATTGGTATTGTGGATGCTGATTGGTTTGGACATCTATGCCTGTTATGGAGTAAAACACAGCAAACTGGAGCAGCACATCCCCCGCCGGCGCGGACTTACCATACTCAACATGATAGGTATTGCCTTATCTGTCTTATCCGTTATCACAGGGTTATGGCATCAGCAGACAGTAGGCTGGGACGAAGATAAAACTTTGCTTATTATCTCATTCGTCTTCGCTTTTACTCACTGTGCTTTCTATATGGTACGCATTTGGAGACAGACTTCCCAAAAGAAATAAAAAACAGAAGACGCAACGAATATCGTAAAGGCAGTTTCACCGCCATAAAAAGGAATGAGGGTGTGTCAAAACTAAACCGAACTATCCCATCGTCAGCTGTAGGGGCAGGGTTTGCCTGCCCGAAGACACAAAGCAAACTGTTTTCGGGCGAGCGAACCTCGCCCCTACGAACGAAACGACAGCATTATCCACGTTTTGACACAACCCTATTGTTATTTATAAAAGAGTATATTGCTTATTTACAGTTACCCAAGCAACGCGGTTTCAACTGTTTGAAGAAATCGTTCCCCTTATCGTCTACCAAGATGAATGCAGGGAAATCTTCCACTTCAATCTTCCAAATGGCTTCCATACCCAGTTCAGGATATTCCACACATTCGATGCTCTTGATATTGTTTTGTGCAAGGATAGCAGCCGGTCCACCGATAGAGCCCAAATAGAAACCACCATGTTTCTTGCAAGCATCGGTTACTTGCTGGCTGCGATTACCTTTTGCCAACATAATCATGCTGCCTCCATGCTCTTGGAACAAGTCCACATACGGGTCCATACGTCCTGCAGTGGTGGGGCCCATAGAACCACACGCCATGCCTTCCGGTGTTTTAGCCGGACCAGCATAATAGATAGGATGGTCTTTAATATATTGAGGCAAATCTTCGCCGCGGTCCAAACGTTCTTTCAACTTAGCATGAGCAATATCACGGCCAACGATGATTGTTCCGTTCAATGAAAGGCGGGTAGCTACCGGATATTTAGTCAATTCTTTCAGGATATCCGCCATCGGCTGATTCAGGTCTATCTTTACAGCATCACCTTCACCTGCTTCGCGAAGTGCTGCCGGAATCAATTCACCCGGTTTGTCATCCATCTTTTCAATCCAGATACCGTCTTTGTTGATTTTACATTTAATATTACGGTCGGCAGAGCAAGATACCCCAAGCCCAATCGGACAAGAAGCACCATGACGGGGCAAACGGATAATACGAACATCGTGTGCCATATATTTACCACCAAACTGAGCTCCCAAGCCAATCTTGTAAGCCTCTTCCAATACTTGCTTTTCAAGTTCTACGTCACGGAACGCACGTCCGTACTCATTACCCGTAGTGGGCAATTCATCATAATAATGAGTGGATGCCAATTTCACTGTCAGCAAGTTCTTTTCAGCCGATGTACCGCCAATTACGAATGCAATATGATAAGGAGGACAAGCAGCCGTGCCCAAAGTCTTCATCTTTTCTACCAAGAATGGTACCAAAGTAGCCGGATTCAGCACAGCCTTCGTTTCCTGATATAAATAAGTCTTATTGGCAGAACCGCCACCCTTAGTAACACAAAGGAAGTGATATTCCATGCCCTCAGTAGCCTCCAAGTCAATCTGTGCAGGCAAATTACATTTAGTATTCACCTCATCATACATATTCAGAGGAGCATTCTGAGAATAACGCAGATTCTCTTCCGTATAAGTCTTATATACACCTTCAGAAAGAGCTTCCTCATCGCAATAACCGGTCCAAACCTGCTGGCCTTTCTCACCGTGGATGATAGCTGTACCGGTATCTTGGCAAAGCGGTAATTTACCTTTGGCAGAAACTTCCGCATTACGCAAGAAAGTCAAGGCTACATATTTATCATTGTCACTAGCTTCGGGATCGTTCAGAATCTTAGCAACCTGTTCGTTGTGCGAACGGCGGAGCAAGAACGAAACGTCGCGGAATGCAGCATTTGCCATTGCAGTCAAACCTTCTTTTGCAATCTTCAAGATAGGTTTTCCTTCAAACTCACTTACTGACACATAGTCCTTGGTCAGCAAATAATACTCAGTTTTGTCAGGTCCCAAATCGAACATGGGCTGATAGTGGAACGGAGGTGTTGCCATAATGATACTTATTTTAGTTAATTAGTTATTAGTGTCACAAAGGTAGCAACTATTATCGAAATTTTTCCTTAATTAGCGTAAAAACTTTCAGAGAATGTCCTTACCTTTGCCGACTCATTATTTAATAACCTAATATTATATATGGAAAGAACAGGCAAATTACTTTTTATCACTTCTTTATTTTTATGTCTTTTCGGTCTGAAAGGGTGGAGCCGCGACAGAGCCACCAACCAACCGGACAGTCTGGAACTCCGGCTCATGGAAATCTATACCAAGCGAGAAGTCATGATTCCGATGCGTGACGGAGTGCAACTCTACACTGCTATTTACGAACCGAAAGACAACAGTCGGAAACACCCTACCCTGATGATGCGTACCCCTTATTCGTGCAGCCCTTACGGAGAAAGGTTTGACAATTATCTGAAAACCGCGCTGAAAAAGTATGTTGACAAGAACTATATCATTGTTTTTCAAGATGTTCGCGGCCGCCACAAAAGTGAAGGAGACTTTGTACAATTACGCCCGTTAAACAAAAACAGAAAAGGGAAAAAAGATAAGAAAAATATAGATGAAGCCACCGATACTTATGATACCATCGAATGGCTAATTCATCACACTCACAGCAATGAACGTGTAGGAACCTGGGGCATCAGCTATGAAGGCTTTTATGCCACCATGACCGCCTCATGTAATCATCCGGCATTGAAGGCCGTTTCACCGCAAGCTCCGGTCACAGACTGGTTCAGGGGAGACGACCGCCATCACAATGGTGCGTTTACCCTCCTGCAAACCACCAATTTTCTCCCCCGTCTGGAAGGCCGCAACATGGGAAAAGGCGTAATGCATCAGATTGTGAAAAACGATGTATATACCGACTTCCTGTCTATCGGCACATTTAAAGACATAGATAATCTGGTGAGAGATACAACTGAAACCATGTGGAACAATATCAAGAATCATCCCAATTTTGACGAATTCTGGAAAGAGCGTGATGCACGTACATCTTGCTACAATCTGAAACCTGCTATACTGGTAGTGGGCGGACTGTATGATTCAGAGGATTGCTATGGTGCATGGAACTTATACAAAGCAATCAAAGAGCAGTCTCCCGAAACCGACCTTTATCTGACTTTCGGTCCTTGGTGGCATGGCGCTTGGACACGCCACAGCTTCCAAAGTATCGGAAATGTTTATTTTGGCAAAAGTACTTCGGCTTATTATATGGATGAGATTCAGTATCCCTTCTTTCGCTATTTTTTGGAAGGAGAAGGAGAAAAGCCCAAAAATCGGGTAAACATATTCTATTCCGGCGAGAATGAATGGAAGACTTATGAAGAATGGCCTGCAAAAGAAATGGTTCCAACTCCTTATTATATCCATGCCGACGGTTCAGTATCCACTCAGGCACCGAAAGAAGAGAAATCATATACAGAATATGTATCGGATATGTCACGGCCGGTTCCTTATACAGCCAATCCGACTACTTACCGCACATTGGAATACATGATTGATGACCAACGTTTTGCCACTTCACGCCCGGATGTCATTACCTTCATGACCGAACCTTTGAAAGACACACTAACCTTGGCAGGTCCAATCGAAGTGGAACTCATGACAGCCATAAGCAGCACCGATGCAGACTTCATGGTGAAAGTGATTGATGTTTATCCCGAAAGATTCGAATATCCACAAGAAATACGCAAACAACTGAAAAGTAATTATCCCATGAGTGGATTCCAACAAATGGTTCGCGGCGAATTGTTCCGAGGACGTTTTCGGGAAGGGTTTGACAGCCCCAAACCTTTCAAACCGGAAGAAATAACACCGGTCAACTATACTTTATACGATGTAGCCCACTCTTTCTTACCCGGACACAGGCTGATGATACAAATTCAAAGTTCATGGTTCCCCATCATTGACCGCAACCCACAGAAGTTCATAGACACTTATCATTGCGGAGTGGAAGATTTTGTGATGAAACAAGACATTAAGATATTTCATCAACAAAATGCAGCAACCAGACTTCTACTTCCGATAGTGAAGAAGAAATAGAGTATACACTATGTATTTTAGGCACAGAAAACATGGAGCTTACGGAATAAAAAATAATCCGTGTTTATCCTTGAGTTCTGTGCCTAAAAGAAATATTATTCCAAACACGCATCTAAGTCACGTACCAACTGTTCCTTATCCAAATGCTGACCGATAAAAACAATCTTCTGCATACGGTCACCATATTTATCGTCCCAATCACGCAGCAAGCCCGGTTCCCGGCGCATCACTTCCATCAATTCTTCTTCCGGTGCTGTGGCATACCACAAACCTGCTTCTTTCAGTTTCTTCTGCACACCGGCCTGTTCAAAAAGGAAAGACATGTCCGGGTTATTGCTAAAGTAACATACCCCCTTAGCACGGATAATATTACGGCCCCATTTGGTAGCAACAAAATGGTCGAACTTATGAATATCGAACGCAGGACGACGATAGTAAACAAAAGTACTGATGCCATATTCCTCCACTTCACCACCTTCATGATGATGGTGACAATGCTCATCGTGCTCTGCGTGATGAGTATCCCCTTCATGTTCTTCGTGGTGATGGTGATGTCCGCGCTCTTCCGCCTCCCGTTTCTGCTCTTCTGTTAGTACTCCTTCTATACCACGTATCCAACCGGCAGAAGTGGCAGTCCGTTCAAAATCAAACAACCCCGTATTGATAATCTTATTCAAGTCCACCTCGGCATAGTCACATTCTACGATTTCGGCAGCCGGTTGCAAAGTACGGATAATTTGCTTGATACGCTCCAATTCATCACGCTTTACTTCCGAAGCCTTATTCAACAGGATAATATTACAGAATTCAATCTGTTGGATAATCAGATTTTCAATATCTTCTTCATCAATACCTTTACGAGTTAAATCATTACCGCAAGAAAACTCACTTTGCAAACGTAAAGCATCTACTACAGTTACAATACAATCTAACCGGCATGAACCGTACACAGTATTCATGCCTGAAATAGAACAAATGGTCTGTGCAATAGGAGCGGGTTCACAAACGCCGCTTGCCTCAATAACAATATAGTCAAAACGCCCCAATTTCATGATATCATCTATCTGCTCCACCAAATCCATCTTCAGAGTACAACAGATACAACCATTCTGAAGTGCCACCAAACTATCGTCTTTCTTGTCTACAATTCCACCTTTCTGAATCAAGTCGGCATCAATGTTCACTTCACCAATATCATTGACAATAACTGCGAACTTGACACCACGCTTATTGGAAAGAATATGATTGACCAGCGTAGTTTTTCCACTGCCTAAATAACCGGTCAGCAATAATATAGGTATTTCTTTTATTTTCATTCTATTATCCTTCTACTGCATTCACTTTCAGAAATTTTCACCTCTTCGGCTACAAAGAGACATCCGTTTCGTCATAAGTCTGATAAAGGAAATCATTATAAGGGTACTTCTGCACATGGAGTTCCCTTACCTTATTATATATGACCTCCTTCAGTTCTTCCAAATTAGTTTTCTCTTTTGCCGAGATGAAAATACAATTATCATTCAATTTAGCCATCCACGTATTCATCAACTCATCCAAAGTAATGTTTTCCTTGGTTTTAGGAGTCAAATCGTCTTCCGGTTTCTCGATATAAGTGTATGCATCTATTTTGTTGAACACAATCATAGTGGGTTTACCACCGGCACCTAAATCCGCAATGGTTTTGTCTACTACCGCTATTTGTTCTTCAAAATCAGGATGCGAAATATCTACCACGTGAATCAACAAATCCGCTTCACGCACCTCATCCAATGTCGATTTAAAAGAATCGACCAAATCTGTCGGCAACTTACGGATAAACCCTACCGTATCCGTCAAAAGAAAAGGTAGATTATCAATTATGACCTTGCGCACGGTCGTATCCAACGTAGCAAACAACTTGTTTTCTGCAAAGACTTCACTTTTTGAAAGCAGATTCATCAATGTCGATTTTCCTACGTTAGTATATCCTACCAACGCCACACGTATCATTCGGCCGCGGTTTTTCCGCTGAGTCATTTTTTGCTTATCAATCTCTGCCAAACGCTCCTTCAATAAAGACATACGGTTCAAGATGATACGGCGGTCCATTTCCAATTGTGTTTCACCCGGTCCACGCAAACCTACAGACCCTTTTCCACCACCGGCACCGGATCCACCGCCCTGACGCTCCAAGTGTGTCCACAAGCGTTGCAGACGGGGCAACATATATTTGTATTGAGCCAGTTCTACTTGAGTTTTGGCATTTGCTGTTTGCGCACGCATGGCAAAAATATCAAGAATCAGTGAAGTACGATCCAATATCTTCACCTTCAGTTCAGCCTCAATATTCCGTATCTGCTTTGCAGAAAGCTCATCATCAAAAATCACCATTCCGATTTCTCGTTCTTCCTCTTCCTCCCGATGAATATATTCCTTAATCTCTTCCAGTTTCCCTTTACCAACATAAGTCACAGAGTTGGCAGACGGTAACTTTTGAGTATACCTCTTCACAACCGTTGCTCCTGCCGTTTCTGCCAAGAACTCCAATTCGTCCAGATACTCCATTGTCTTCCGTTCATCCTGAGTCTGCGTAACAAGACCTACCAGAATAGCCGTTTCGACTTGTGCTTCAGATATTACAAATTCTTTCATTTATCTATGATTATAAATAAGTTCGCGACAAATATAACAAAAAAAGAGGATGAACGTTGAACGTTCATCCTCTTTTTTATGATTCTTCTGAGATATGAATCCTCCTATTCAATTCTATAAAAGAACTAAAACATGGTATCTTTTTCATTAAAGAGTTTTTTCTCGTTCAGTCTTATTACTTTTCCAAATTTCTTCAACGCATCAATACTTATATCCTTAGGATTTCCCAAAACTCCGATTATAATCGGCTTGCCCTTGATATTCTTTTGATAATAATCCACAATATCCGGGAATGTCAAGGAATCAATCAAAGGTAGTTCCTCCTTAGCCGGATCGTCAGTATAGCCCCTGCGTTTCCATTCCGCTATCCGGAGACTCAAGTTACGAGAATCAGGGTGATCGGTCAAAGCTGATTGGCGCAAGTAGCTCTTTATATTATCAATACGTCCCGGTCGTTCAGGCATATCCGTCAATAACTTCATATATAAATCAATAGCGTCAACAGCCTTGTCATTTTGGGTACCGATATAACCGGAGAAATAAGTCTGCGCTCCCGGAAGCCCGCGCGAAGAGGCAAAACCATAAGCGGTATACGCCATAGAATTCTTTTCACGAATCTCATTCATTATCAATCCGCTGAAACCGCCACTGATATACTGATTAAAAGCCTCACGCCTTACATTCTCTTCCCGATTATAATCTCCCATAGGAATATAGAAATAAATCTGGCTTTGTCGGGCATCACTGTTAGGAAGGAAATAAACCGTATTTTCCATCGGGCTTATCATATCCTTCATAACAGGAGAGGAACTCTGCTTCTCGCCCGCCACCAAAGGCAGTGAAGTACTCAGCACCTGATAGACGGTTTCAAAAGGCAAGGTACCCGAGTAGTGGATTTCCGACGCATAGGCCGTAGCACGATTGATATCACCGGTCAATTCCGAGAGGTTCAGCTCCGTCAGTTCCTTGTCGGTCAGCTCCGATTTATAATCAGACTTATCACCATACATAATATACTGACGCAAGGCATCTGCCAGCAAATTGACATTTTCCTTGCGGGTAATACGACCGCTTATCACATTCCCTTCCAGACTCTTCAACTGTCTTTCGTCCAGTTTAGGCATCAGTAACTGGCGGGTAAGCAACTGGCAGGCCTGTTGAAGTGCATTCTCATAACCGCGTAATGTCACATACAGATAACTGTCATCGGCATCCACGACACACGTCGCATTCAATTTGCTCAACTCTTCTTTCAGTTCTTGGGGCTCAAAGCTTCCCATAATACCGGCATTGTTCATCAGCGAAGCGGCATACTCAAGCCGAGGAAAAATCTCCGAACCGACACCGTATTTCAATAATAAAGTAAACACCTCATTCTCCTCATTTCGGGTATAATACACATGAGAATAGTCATTAAGCTTACGTTCCTGCACCCTACTCCAATCAACAAACTTTTCCTCTACCTTATTAATAGCCATATTCTTGAACTGACGGGCATACAGAGAAGACTGTCCGACAGGTGGCTCAATGGGCATATAGTCAGGCTTCTTAATCTTCTGGCTCTTGTCCGGCTTACCCTTCTCATTGTAAATAGCAAGGTAATTGCCTGTCAGATACTCTCTCGCAACCCGTTTGATATCATCAACAGATATTCCCATGACGACATCTTTATAATTCAATACCTGATTGATATCCCGCTCATTGACAAAGGCATCCTCCAAAAGGTGGGCCTTAAAGTTATTGGATTCCATACGCAAGTCAAAATCCCGGCACATACCGGATTTGACGGTCTCCACAACCCATGGTTCAAAATCGCCTTGGGCTATCTGCCGAATAGCCTTCAGCAGCTTCTTTTCAACACTTTTGTTGGATTCAAAACGCCTTTGATTATTATCATAAGAAGGAACACCGGTAATAATATTTCTTCCCTGTTCACGAAATGTCACGGGCGAGGCATCTCCTCCCAAAAGTTCACCATCAATCGTCAGTTTGTTCAGCAGACCGGTCTGACTGCCATTACTGAGCAGTTGCATACAGATTTCCAACGCAGTTTCATCCTGATGACCGTTCTTCACCCCCTTATAGACCAGCATGACAGAGGGATACCGAGAAAACTTGGTGTTGTATTGCACACGCCCCTTGATGTCCAAATCAGGATAGACTTTACGCTCGGGAGTAGCTTTGGAATGTAACTTACCGAAAGCAGCGGCAATGCGTCCCATTATTTTCTTGGTATCAACATTCCCCACCAAAATAAGAGCCATATTCTCCGGGGTGTACCAATCATTGTAGAATTTGATAAGCTGACTCAGGCGGGGATTCTTCAAATGCTCCCCCAAACCAAGTATTGACCGTGAGTAAGGATGTCCGGCAAATGCCTGTTGCATCATAAACTCACCGGTTTGGCTGTTAGGATTATCTTTGTTGCGATTATACTCTTCATAAACAGTTTCCAACTCATTCTGAAATGTACGAAAAACAGGATTTACAAACCGTTCGGAAGAGATTTCCAGCCATTTGTTTATCTGATAAGGAGGAAAGGTATTATAGAACACTGTATAATCTAAACTTGTTCCGGCATTAAGCCCTGTTCCGCCCATTCCTTCAATGAGTTCGGAAAACTCATTAGAAAGGCTGATCTTACCTGCTTCAATAGTAAGGTTATTAATTTCCTTTCCGATAACTTCTTTTCTGACAGGATCATTCTCCCCGGCCATTTCATCATATTTAGCTATGATTTGTTCATAAATGGGAGCTTCCTTTTCCCAGTCGAGTGCACCGATCTTCTGTGTACCTTTGAACATGACATGTTCCAAATAATGAGCCAGACCGGTATATTGTTCCGGGTCATTGACTGCACCGGTGCGAACAACAACTTCTCCAAACACATCTGATTTGCCCGAATCTTCCCAAATAAAAACAGACATGCCGTTTTTTAACTTAAAAGTCTTGAGCCCCTGTGCTTGTACTTGAAAACAGAAACACATTGATAATAGAAGAAAGATATGAACGAAGTGTTTCATAAGATTGAGTTTTTGGTTATTATGTAGAGCCATATAACAATAGTGCACCCTTTTATAGGATGCACTATCATTTTATTGAGTTTTAGTATTTAAAATTACGTACTTTAACCACTCTTTGAGTATCGACCTTTTGTCCTCTTACATGCATAATTCGATAATCAGGAACAGACATTAATGAATTCCCTGCAAAAACAGACTTCTGCAAAGAGTTCCAATTAAATGTAGAAACCGACCTGTTTGTTTTTTGCAATGCATTCATGTCTATTTTCCAAGCGCCATAGATATTGGCTTTATACATCTTTTCACCTAAAACAATTGCTAAAGCCTCTTTCGGAAAAGTTATAATATTATTTTTATAAGTACCACATACTCCTGCAACCTTAACCTCTTCCAATGTCTTTCCTTCATCCAAATAATAACCAGCCATGGAATATATACCAATCTCTGCATCTCCTAAATCTAGTCCTGTTGACTGAAGCTCTATATACACTCCTTCAGGATCTGTTGCATTAATTACAATATTATGATTCCCATCAGCAAATACTGCTCCTTCAACTTCTCCATAGAAACTTTCCGGTCCGTAAGGATTCTGCAAGCGGAACATTCCGGGTTGCTCCTTATTCTCATATATTTCTACAGGATAAGAAGCTACGTCATCAGCACTTTCAGTCTCAAAATAAGAAGTGAATACAAAATCGTCTGTATAGCCACAATTGCCTAATGAAACCCAAGGATTCGGTTTACCTGCCGGTTCAAAATCAAATATTAACGCATTATGGAGTTGCACTTCTTCATTTTCATTATAAGTAACAGCTACAACAGTGTATTTCCCAGCTTCAGATAATGGAAATGCTATGCTATTATTCCCTTTAACTTCTGCAGACTCAATACTTCCATCAATAATACCATTAGCAACTTTATCTATTTCATTATCAGACAATGCTCCGGCAACCAATACATATCTATAAAAATCCACATCCGTACCTGCAACGAAACCAATAACCGCATTGTCCTGTTTATCAAGGTCAATATAATTTCCTTTATTAGTCATTGTTATACTGTAATCATATTGTTTGAAACCATCCAATTGGAATGTTTCAACTCCTTGACCAAAATAACCAGCTCCAACATAATAAATCAAATTTAAAGAAAACAGTCCTGTTTCAGGATTAAAAGTACATGGATATTTTTCGTAACTTCCCGTTTTTCCCTCAATATTATCGATATAATAAACGATATCAGAAACATAAACTGCACCATATGTACTATGAGTAGCCACCTGAGTTTCTCTATACACTTTAGCTTGGTTGGTAGACTTATTATAGTCAATAATAAGTTCTGTATCTTTATTTGCTCCCCATGGAGAAATTTTAAACTGAAATTGGTTAGCATCAAGTAATGATTGCTTGCGATAAATATCATAACTATCTTTACCTCCCCAATACAATGAATATGTATAAACGCCAGTACCAAATTTTTCCCATGCTCCCCAGGGGGCATACTGAACATTTAAAACCAACTCAGAATTACCATACTCCGAAAGTTCAGAGTTTCCGTCAATAGCAAACGAAATAGGATACTTCTTTTCAGGTTCTAACTTGTCAAAATCAAAACTTACAGGTATTTCAGCTTTAGTTGTCCCTTCAGCAAAAGTTACAGAAGACGGTATGGTGAAAATACCACTTTCATCCTGACTAGTGATATTTACTGTTAATGCCCCCTTGGGGGATATACGATAAATACTCACCATAAAAGATTGCTGACCTGTTTCCAATGAAACAGTCGATGCCTCATCAGTAGCGAAATAAACCTGCGCATTCTCCGGCTTTTGCGCCGGAGTATAATCAGCTTCCTCAGTACAAGATGTAATACCAACAATTGCACTCAGAAAGAATAATGCAGATAATAATGTATTAATAGATTTCATAATATTTCTTTTTATACGTTAGCTCAAATTTTATTCAGCTTTATAACAATCACTAGGATCGGGATTTTCATAACCAAGAAGTGCTTTGTTATTATTTTCCTCTGTTTGAACGATACAAATATTCATCCAAGCCGGACGGGTTGTAGTATTAAAACGCCCTATTGCATGATGCATACTTCCTTCATAAGCTCGAGTAACAGGTAAATTCAGTCGTTTAATATCAAAGAAACTTTGTCCTTCTCCCCAAAGTTCCACTCGTTTTTGAAAAACGATTTCTTCTACAACATCATCCTGATTAGTTACTTTGCATTCATAAGATGGATAACGATAGCCCTTCATAAAACTATTGATTAAAGAGACACCATCTGAAGCATTTAAGTGAGCTGCTGCTTCCGCTTCGATAAAATACATTTCTTCTATGCGCATTAATGGGAAAGAAGTTGCAGACCCTACATTATAGTCAGAAACATTTCCTGAACCCGGACGGAATTTTAAAGAAGCATATTCTGCCATATCTACCGCACTACTAGGATTGCAATATTCGTTCTGACTTTCCAAAGCACTACCTTTAGGAGCTTTCCATGAAAGTTTACGGAAGTCCTTGTCTGAAATCTTGTTGTAGAAGCGAACATCCGCCATCGGTACAGGACCAGCACCTGCGTATCCATAAGCAGCTTCACCCGACATCCATGAAGTCCAGTTTATAATACCGGATTTAACAACATCATCTTCTTTTTGTACACTTGCCCCCCACATCCAAGATGTAGCAGAAATATCATTAAAACCAGAAGTAGTATTAGTCCAATCGGCTTTATTTGTCGGTACATAATTACCGGTATCGATAGCTTTACGTGCATATTCTTTTGCTTTTGCATAATCTTCGACCCACATATACAGACGTGCTTTCAAACCATAAATACATGCCAAATCGGGTAACGTTTTCTTAGGACGACTGAAATACTTAATATATTCTTCTGCTTTATCCAAATCTCCTTCAATGAATTCGAGCATCTTCTCACGAGAGACACGAGGGTTATTTCGCGCTTCTTCCTCAGTAATAGATTCTGTAACAATAGGTACCGTCAAATGCAATACATCATTACCATTCGAATTAACAGACGAAATCTTGTCATTCTCCAAAAATTCAAACATACGTGCCATATCAAGGTAAATAAAAGCTCGATATCCATATGCAGCTCCCAAATATCCTAACAAAGTTTCATCTGTTGTATTAGGATCAACACCTGCAATCAATTTATTACTTGTTTGAACAAATTTCCAGAAGTAGTTCCAAATCCATTGTGTTGTCAAGTAATTCGGACCTATATACTGATTATGCTCCCATGCTGAATAGTGGTCATAATTACTTTCATTAATAACCATTTCTTCTGTCATAACATCACGGACATGCATAATAGAGCCATATCCCCAGTCATAATCTCCTGCATTCCAGGTTTTGTAATCATTGACAAAGGCTGGCATTGCCCATAACAAAGCTTCTGTTGCTTTTGAAGAAGAAGTTAATTGTTCGTCTGTTGCAGAGTTAGTAGGGAACGTTTCCTCAATACAACTACTAAGCAGTAATGAAGAGGAGCAACATATACCCAATATGATTTTTGATATTTTTTTCATAATGTATAAGTCTTTTGTCATTTAAAATGTAACTGTGATACCTCCCGAAATAGTACGGATAGGAGCATAATAGGATGCCGTTCCTGAACCACTGATGCTTTGACGCGGGTCTAATCCCTGACGTTTCGACCAAGTCCATACATTGTCACATGCCAAATAAATACGCAGCTTTTCCAATCCCATTGGACGACATAAATTAGAAGGCAACGTATAGCCCAAGTTTAAATTCTGCAAAGTCAAATAAGAAGCACTAGTCAGGAATCGGTCTGAAGAAGCTGCTGAATATGAATCTGCAAACTGGAAACGAGGTATGTTAGAATTAGGATTTTCAGGACTCCAAGCATTCAATAAATCTGCATGCATTACATTTCCTTTTCCCTGAGAAGTAGGAGAATTCATAGCACTTTGATAGTCTCCATCATAGCATTGACCTCCCAATTGATATGTAAAATCTACAGAAAGGTCGAACCCTTTATAAGTAAACGTAGTACCAAAACCACCGTATACATCAGGTAATGCAGTTCCACACAGATAAGTAGTGGCATCTGAATATTTTGTTGTGGTTTCACGCTCTCCATAAGTACCATCCTCATTCTTCTTTTGTATATAATACAAAGCTTCGCCATTCTCATTAACACCGGCATACTTTTTCAAATAAAAAGTATATAATGGTATATCCTCACCATAGAAGTAGTTTCCACTAGAATAACCTCTTGTTCCGTCAGGCATTGTCATAGTTTTACGTTCTTCCGGTAAATATGTTACCTTATTCTTATAGTTAGTCATATTTAAACGAATATCCCATGTAATATCGTTTGTTTTGACAACAGTTCCATTCAACTCTAATTCCACGCCTCTATTGCGCATATCACCAATATTTGCATAATAAGAAGTATAACCAAATGTAGGAGGTAATGGAAATGAGAACAACATATCACTTGTTTTACGATAGAAGAACTCTACGCTACCCGTCAAACGGCTATCAAATACCTCGAATTCTATACCGGCATTAAAGTTACCATTAGTTTCCCAAGTAATGTCTTTGTTACCCATTGTTTCCGGTACAGCTGCCGGGTTTCCACTAGAATTTCTGATGGTATATACATTTGCATAACGGTAATTACCAATGTTATCATTACCCTGAGAACCATACGAAGCCTTAAGTTTCAGCATATTGATCCATGAATAATCAAACCAATCTTCTTTAGATATCAACCAAGAAGCACCGGCCGACCAGAAATTACCCCAACGATTATCAGGATGGAAGCGTGAAGAGGCGTCGCGACGATAAGAAGCTGAGAAGAAATATTTTCCACCATAATCATACATAACTCGTCCAAAATACCCCTCTCTGTTCAATAAGGTAGTATAAGAATCCTGTGAACCATCAGTAACAGCTCCGGCTAACTCATGATTATTAGGGTCAAACATATTAGATTTGCTAGCATTCAAATTATAATATTCATATCTATTATATTCATGACCTAACATTACATTAATATTGTGTTTGCCTATTTCCTTCGTGTAATTAAGCAGTTGCTGGAAATTATATGCAAAAATACGAGCATGAGTCTTACTTACAATACCGTTAGATGAAGCATATGAACCATAATACGGATTGGTTACTGTGGTAGAACGCCCTTCATCCACATAAACATCATTAGTACTAGTAAATTTAAAATCTTTCAAAAAACGAATTTCTGCAAATACACTTCCACTAAAAGAATTACCGTTACCTTCTCTTGTATTTAAAATGGCATCAGACAACGCATTTGACTTAGTAAATGCGGGACGTTCCAGACCTGCATTTGTTTTATCACCATAGTCATACATTTTAAGTCCATTTTTATCATACATAATATTACCTTTTCCATCACGGATATACAATGGATAAATAGGTGCTATTCTAGTAGCAGCAGCAAATACATTACCGGAAGAAGCAGAACTACCATCTTCTCCCAAAGAATTTGAGTCATAGTGAGTATATGATGAATTAACCCCTATTTTTAACCATTTTGTTGCCTGATAATCGGCTTTTACACGTCCGGTTAAACGGCTATAATCTGAATTTGGAGAAATTCCTTCATTCTTTAAGTAACTGAATGAAGTATAAAAAGAACCTTTATCTGTTCCTGCCGCCACACTGAAATTATATTCTTGACGAAGACTAGTTTTATAAGCTTCATCCAACCAATTATCCGGAATAAGTAAATAGTCTTGCCCATTATAGTTAACCATATTGCCTAAAGTAGCATTAGGATTTAATTTCCCATTTTCTCCGATCATATACTGACCTGTAGGAATTGTATATACATTATACCCCAAACCATAACTATTTGAAGCACATAAATTTTGATTTGCCAATAAATGGGCTTGAGAAGGAGAATATGACTTCTCATTTATAAAATAATCCTTTAATCCCTTATAATACAGCTCATAATATTGAGCCGGATTATCAATGGTTTTATAATCTTGAGTTGCACGTGTATTCACCCCCCATTTTGCATCCAAAGTAACAGTAGCTTTTCCCGAAGTTCCTTTTTTAGTAGTAATCATAATAACACCATTGGCACCACGTGCACCATACAAAGCATTAGAAGCAGCATCTTTTAGTACAGTCATGGATTCAATATCCTGTGAATTAATGTTATTTAAATCACCTTCATAAGGAGTTCCATCTAAAATAATCAAAGGCGAGTTACCGGCAGTAATAGAAGATATACCACGAATTAAGATTGAGGGAGAGTTTTTACCCGGTTGACCTGAACTTGTTCTTATCTGTACACCTGAAACTTTACCAGTCAACGCTTCAGTAGCATTCGAGGTCTGTACTTTTCCAATCTCATCTGCTTTTATCACAGAGGCAGAACCTGTAAAAGCAGATTTTTTTGCTGTACCATAGGCTGTAACAATTACCTCTTCAAGAGTCTCAGTATCAGGTTTTAATGTAATATTCAAATTAGGTTTTATTGCTACTTCCTGAGTTGCCATACCTATAAACGAAATTACCAAAGTTTTTGCAGAACTAAAATTATATATAGTATACTGATATATAACACTTTATTTTTTTAGATAAGGTTTTACTTCTCCTTTACAATACCTTCAAACAGCGATATTATAAACTGTTTTCTACCTAGATTCTACCATCATATGTGATTCCGATACACTTTCTGTATGCAATTATTTGATGTCGATTTATTTACAAAAAAAATAAAAGAGACCATCTCAAAATATTTTTGAGACAGTCTCTTTTTTAAGTTAGTGAGTAATCTATTTTCTCTATATTACCAATTACCTTCTATATTAGAATTGGCATTCATATCATTATTAGGAATTTCCCACAAGAAGCGTTTGTCAGAAGCCTCTTTGGTGAGTTCAGTATAGTCGGCTCCAATCATCAAAATAGCTTGGTTTTGTGGGTCATGACGTTGAAGGCCATCATGCCATCTTTTCAAATCATTCATTCGCTGACCTTCGCCAACAAATTCACGAATCCATTCATTCTTTATTTCCTTAAACAGAGCATCACCTGTCGCAGTTACTACGCTTGCACCACGTTGAGTTCTCAAATCGTTTAAGTATTTCAGGGCATTTACCTCATCATTAGCCTGATAGGAAGCTTCAGCAGCGATTAGATATGCTTCGGCTACACGGAATACTTTTGGCATTTGATAATATTCATACTCCGATTTCTTCAGTTTGGGATTGCCCGGATACTTGTTTAACATATAAACATCATCAACTGTTGTTTCAAGGCAGGTAATTTTGTCCTTACGATAATATACTTCTTTTCTGATATCACCATCCTCATAAAGATCTAATACCCATTTTGAAGGAATAAAATCCGGGTTAAAACTTTCAGTTGTAGTACTATAAGAAAGGTATAATGACATAGAGTTAGCACGTTCATCTACAGATTGGAATGACCTAAAAATAATTTCAGAGCTTTCGTCATTTAACCACATATTGCTAAACATGTTTGCATCTGCAACCAAAGGGTATTTATCAATCAGTCCTTTTGCCAATGTAATGGCTTCAGCGTAATTGTGCATATACAAATCAACACGCGCTTCAATCGCATCAATCACATCTACTGTAAAATAAACGGAATTAGCTTCACCTTTAGTAGTTAAGTTAGCGCGTGCCTCTTTAATATCCTGTTTTATTTGCTTATAAGTATCTTCCAATGAAGAACGAGACGGCTTGCCTTGAGGATCCATTTCAAGAACCAATGGTAAACCTTTAGCTGACGCAGCCGTCGCCGGTTCATAGTCACTTGCAAAACGGGTTACCAATGTATTATAACAAATAGCACGCATTAAATAAGCCTCACCTTTAATCATATTAAGAGTAGCTTTATCCTCCTCTTTTTCAGCTGCAATTTTATCTATATTAGCTATAATATTATTACAATTATTAATTGTATAATAATTATATTGCCAAATATCTTCAACATCATATTGAGCAGCTGTAAAGTCCCAACGATGCATATCTCCACCACGGTTAGAATAGGAGATTGTTGCATTAAATAAATCTGACTGCTGATCTGCAGTATAGGTATAAATTCCTCCATTGATAGATTTGAAGTAGGAATAAATACCGTTACGGAATTTAACCGCGTCGTCTACAGTCTCCCAAGATGTCTCCGTAGAGATACTATCATTAGGATATTGGTCTAAGTCACACGATGTCACAGTCAGGACAAGAGATGACGACAATATTATAGTTTTGAATATTTTACGTATCATAATTTAAATATTTAGAATGTTAATTCAGCACCAATTGTAAATTGCTTTGTATTAGGATAAGCCCCATAAGTCAAATTAGTATCCAATTCAGGATCCGCACCTTTATAATTTGTAATAGTAAACAAGTTACGTGCTGTAGCCATAATTCTTACTCCCTGTATTACTTTGGTTGGCAGTAACCAATTTTTAGGCAAAGTGTACGACAATGAAATATTCTTCAGACGCAAGAATGAAGCATTTTCCAATAAGTGAGTATCAAATTGCATAACATTTCCATAAGCAGGAATATCAGTAATATCACCAGGTTCCTTCCATTCATTCAGAACGTCTTTTGATTGGTTATATCCGGCAAAATTATAAGGATTGGCTGCAAAATAATAGTCGTTGTTTACCATATATTTTCCTAATACCCATGCAAAATCAGCATTCAGGCTCAAGCCCTTCCAAGAGACATTTAATCCAAAACCACCATTATGGGGTGCATAACGCTTTTTACCGGTAGCTTGCTGAAGTAGTTCTTCATCATATTCTTTGGTTGTCTCACCATCTGTTCCCGGTATATACCACATTTGCTGACCGTCAGCAGGGTCTACTCCGGCCCACTCAGCCATATAATATTGTACAGGTTCACCGACATTGTATGATACCAAATAATTGGGCATCGCCCATTCATCATAACCATAGAATAATTCAGTAATCTTATTCTTATTATATGCATAGTTCATATTAAATCCAACAAACCAATCTTTTGTTTTGAGCAAATCGAGCGAAACAGCTATTTCAACACCGGAGTTGGTCATTGAACCCACGTTTTGAGTAATAGAACTGAAACCTGAAGTATAAGGAACAGGTACGTCCATTAACATATTAGAGGTCTTCTTATTATAATAAGTCAGTTCGATACGGTATTTGTTCCAGAAGCTGGCTTCTATTCCGATATTAGCCAAAGTTTGTTTTTCCCATCCCAAATCTCCATTACCGGGAGTATTAATTTTCCAACCTCCTTGTGCATTATATAAATTAGTACCCACTAATGCCAAGTGATCATAGTTGCCGATAGAAGAGTTACCGGTAGTACCGATACTGGCTTTAAGTTTTAAATCAGACAAAAAGTTTACGTCCTCTAAGAAACTCTCTTTTTTCATATTCCACATCAAACCTCCTGACATAAAGATGGCATTTCTGTTGTCCTTACCAAAACGAGAAGAAGCATCATTACGGATGGAGAAGTCTGCAAAATACTTGTCATTTAAAGCATAGTTGATACGTCCGAAGAATGACAAGAATTGATAAGTATAGAGGTCATTCTCGTCAGCTCCTAATAAAGTAGCTGCTGTACCGGCTTCCAACATACTTAGACGATCATCACTTTGCCCGGTTGTTTCTGAACCGAAACGTTGATAATCGTTTTTAATACCTTCTTGACCTATCAAGATTGTAAAATCATGTATATCTTTAATCTTGAAGTTATATTCGGCAGTATTAGTAATTGTCAATTTAGCATTTCTTCTAAAGGCTTCATAGGTATATCCTCCCTGAGTAGCATCAGGATGTGAAGCCAAACGTTTAGAAGTTTGTCTGAAATCATAAGCTTCTATACCAAACTGAGAACGAATAGTCAATCCTTCAATAGGATTCAACTGTATGAAAGCAGTGCCGTCCAATTGAGCTGTGTTTGAAGATGAAGGTTGCTTGTCTGACAAATAATATGGGCTATATCTGTTCAAGCCGGGAATAACATCCAGTTTAGAACCATCTTCTCCATAAGGATTATAATAAGTAGGATTCAAAATAGTACCAAAGATACCACCATTCAAATTATTTGATCCCTGATATGTAAATAATGAAGTTTGTTGTTCATCGTAAGTTGCACCGAAATTAGCTCCAAAACGCAACCAATCTGTTGGTCTTGATTCCAAATTAGAACGGAATGTATATCTATTATATTCTGAACGAGGAGTTATACCATCTTGAAAATAATATGAACCGGATACATAATACATTGTTTTATTACTACCACCTTGGATAGATAAGTTGGCTTGATAAGTCGGTGCGTCATCTTTAAAAAAGTAATCTTCCCAATTGGTATCGATACCCGAATTGATATACTTATCATAAGTTTCTTGTTTAATGATACCATGTGACAACTGGTAGTTAAGTAATTCTGTTGAATTCATTGGATTACTTACTCTTCGTGCCAATCTAGCCGTACCATAGTTACCGGATGCTGTAATCACAGCTTTTTCACCAATTTTTCCTCTTTTTGTGGTAATATAGATTACACCATTAGCAGCACGTGAACCGTAAATAGAAGTTGCCGAAGCATCTTTCAATACAGTAACACTTTCAAAATCATTAGGATTCATCATTACCATTACACTTGAACTAACCGGAGTTCCATCCAAAACATATAAAGGTTCATTATCTGCAGTTAGAGAGCCTACACCTCTAATATATGAACTTGAGCTAGAGCCCGGTTCACCAGAACTAGTATAAACTTGTAAACCTGAAACCTGTCCTTGTAAAGCATCCATAGCATTAGCTACAGGTTTTGCTGATAATTTTTCCGAATTTACTTTTGCAACAGAACCGACAATACTACCAATTTTTTTGCCGCTACCATAGCCCAAAACGACTACTTCTTCAAGTGTTTCTGTATCAGGCTTTAGGATAACATTCATAGTCTGCTTTATAGGTAATTCCTGAGATTTCATACCTATAAACGAAATTACCAAAGTCTTTGCAGAACTTGGTACATTTGGTAATTGAAATTTACCATCCATGTCAGTAACAGTACCTACAGCAGTACCTTTCACTAAAATAGAGGCGCCAACTACGGGTAATCCGTCCTCTTCCGAGATAACAGTACCTGTTACCTTCGTGACCTGAGCGGTTACCAGACCTATACCTATAAAAAGACAGGTCAATAACAGCATAAATTTTCTTTTCATAAAATTCTCTCTTAAAGTTTAACTTTAGATTAATATAAATTCATTCACTCTAACAATTGGCAAAGATATGAATAAAATTGTAAAATCAAACAAATAATGGTAAAATTCACAAGTATTTCCTCTATTATCATGCTTTTAGGGAGTTTTATCTCACAAAAAAAATAAAATTCACTTCATTTTTATTCGATTTTTTAATATTAGCAATAGAGCGACTTTCAATCTGCAACCTGCATTTTAAATATATATTAACTTATAATTGTTAACATATTGGGCAATCTTTCTAAGTTTATATAAAGAAAAGAACAAAAACATCTTCAAATGCTTTTTTAGTGTTCACTTTACATCTCATCATAGAATATAGTATTTCAATATTAGAACTAAGAATTATGAGAAAGATTAGTTATCGTCCTGTTTACAACCGGAAAAAATGTTTGAATTCCAGAGGAACAGCTCTGGTCCAAGTAGAAGCTTACCTCAATAAGAAGAAGGTCTACTTTTCCACCCATATCTATTTACGTCCAGAGCAATGGGATGTAAAGAAGAAGGTTATCAAAGATCATCCCAATCAAGATGCACTTAACGGAATGCTAAAAGAGTTTATAATTGAGCTGGAAAGAAAAGAATTGACTTTGTGGAGGCAAGGTAAGGTCATCACATTAAATCTTATAAAGGATGAATTTAAAAGTAGTACGGATATTTCATTTTTAAACTTTGTGCGTAAAGAAATAGATGCATCTCAGTTAAAAGATAGTACCAAGCAAAATCACTTAACGACTATTGGATTGCTCCAATCATTTAAACCATCAATTGAGTTTAAAGATCTAAATTACAATTTCATAACTAGTTTTGAAAAGTATTTGTATGACGCCGGTTATCAAATGAATACTGTAGCAAAACACATGAAACATTTAAAATCGTTTGTTAATGCGGCAATAAATAAAGGATATATCGATTTAAATGATTATGCTTTCAGAAGATATAAAATTAAAATGAAAGAGGGAAAACATGTATTTCTTTTGCCTGATGAAATGAAAAGATTGGAAGAATTATCTTTGATAAATCGGAATATGCATTTCCAACATACATTGGATGCATTCTTATTCTGCTGTTATACAGGATTACGTTATTCGGATTTTACCAATTTAACAGAGAAGAATATTGTTAAAATAGACAGAGAATTGTGGCTGATATTCAATTCTGTAAAAACAGGCATTGAGGTTAAGCTTCCTTTAAATCTGCTATTTGGCGGAAAAGCTTTGAACATACTTACCAAGTATCAAAACAAGTGGAATACTTTTTTTTCACTGAAAAGTAATTCCAATATTAACAAAGAATTAATTCGTATAGGTAAATTGGCAAATATAGACAAGCATTTTTCATTTCATACAGCCCGGCACACCAATGCTACCTTATTAATATATAAGGGGGCCAATATAACAACTGTACAGAAGCTATTGGGACATAAAAATCTGACTACAACGCAGATTTATGGTGAAGTTATGGGCAGTACTATTGTCCGTGATTTAAAAAAGTGTCAGAAAGGAAAAGATTAAATATTGCTGACATATTAATTATACACCTGGTATCAGGTAGAAAATAAGTAGAACAATTATCTCTTTTATCTGTCACACAAAGAAAAGCTCTTCGAGTATTTTGAGTTTTATGTGTGACAGATTTTTCTTCTGCAACATGCATGTTTGCCTTGGCAAGGTCAAAGGAATGGATAATTCCATTTAAGTAAATGGTTTGCCATGTGATGACTGAAACCATAAAAACAACTGTTTTTTGTCCTACAAGTGAAAAATACATTTCTTCCTTCCTCCTTTCATCAGTCGTTAAAATGCTCTGTTGATGGATAGTCAGTGGTGAATGAACATCTCATCGTCATCCTTTCATTCTCCTTTCATTCGTTAAGTTTGGAATCGCTGTGGGCAGCTTTGAAGGGACTTGGAAAGAGTGACTGAAACAAGAATGAAAGGGGCTTTGTCATTATTAACCAATTGATTATCTGCATGTTTTGGTAAAGATGTAAGGATGAACGGAAAAGAAAAAATGATTGACTTGGTGAAGGGGTACAATCTGCCTTTACAGGAAAAACATACCGAGCTTTTTAAAAAAGACCTTGCTATGTTCGAAAAAGACTTTGAAGTTTTTTAAAAACATCAAGGTCTTTCTGCAATATGCAGTGTGAGCTGCCTATTTTAAAATGTGTACGTACGCATCGGGCTGCACATACGGTGGCATCAGCCTACACATATATATGCGTAAGCCTACACGTACGTACGCATCGGGCCACACTGACGTACGTATGCATAAGCTTACACATATATATGTTATGACTGTAGGAAACAAATTGTTGATACAGAACTTAAACAATCTGATCCATATACCTACAGAATAGTGTAAACTGATTTAGTTAAACACTACCAATACAATCTTATTTCATGGTAGAATTAAAGTAGGAATTGTTTATTAATTATAATGCTACAGCAGTATTCAGTGGATATATGCATAATGCGACATAGTTGTTAATACGTTAATTATCAATGCTATACATATGTATTTAGTTCTGCAAAGACTTTGGTTATTTCGTTTATAGGTATGGAGAACAAAGAAGTGCCTATTAAACCGAGTGTAAAAGTGACTTTGAAACCCATGACGGAATTATTAAGTGAGGTATTGGTTACCGGTACTTATGGTAGTGCCAAGAAGTTAGGCTCCATGGTTGGTTCTGTTGCTGCTGTAAAATCTGAAAAGATAGCCAATAGACCAAGTGCGAACTTTGCGGATGCCCTACAAGGACAGGTTGCCGGCTTACAAGTTTTTACTTCTTCCGGTGAACCTAGCGAAGGAGTCTCTATGCGTTTACGTGGTATCGGTTCTATCAACTCTTCCAGCGAACCTTTATTTATATTAGATGGTGCTCCTATTTCAAGTGGTGCATTTTCGGCCATTAACCCTAATGATATTGAAAATCTGACTATTTTGAAAGATGCTTCTTCAACTTCTATTTATGGTTCACGAGCTGCTAATGGTGTTATAGTAATTACTACCAAACGCGGTAAAGGTGTCAAACCGACTGTTACCATAAAGGGGCAATACGGTATCTCTCAGCGTGCTGTAGAAAATATCACTTTAATGAACTCAGAGCAATATTTCAATTTCTGTGAAACTGTCAATCCCAATTATAAGACTAATGAAGCTTTTCAAGCTAATAAAGAATTTGCATTGAAACACGGTATATCTACAGATTGGTATGACTACTTTTTTAAAGATAATGCACCGACCTATCAATTAGATGCAAGTATTACCGGTGTAGCCAACAATACCAATTATTTTATCTCTGCCAGCCATTATGATGCAGAGGGTATTGAACCGGCTTCAGGAATGAAACGTGAAACAGTACGTAGTAATATTGATACTAAAGTTTCAGATTGGTTCCGGGTTGGATTGAATTTAGGTTTGTCTTATGAAGATTTTGAAACTAACGGTTTTGCCGGAACAGGAAATAGTTGGTACAACGTAGCGACTTTAAGTAAATGGGCCATCCCTTATGAAACTCCTTATGAAATCATAGAAAATGCAGATGGTTCTATTTCTTATGGAAAAAGAAAAAATATTTTAGATAAAATTGGATTGTGGAATCCGTATTATCTGCTGGAAAATCAACCTACAGAAAAGAATAAAATACGTCTATATGGTAATGCTTTTGAAGAGATAACACCAATAAAAGGACTGACAATCCGTGCGGCACAGGCAATAGATGCTTTCGATTACAGATATCGTTATGTTAGTCTGCCCGCTGATTATAATAATCAAAAGGGTTCTGCATCCGAATCTTTCCAGCGTTATTCTTCATTTACATTTACCAATACAGCCGAATACAAATTCAGTATCAACGAAATGCATAATATATCGGCATTGGTTGGACAAGAATCTATTATTTATAATGGAAGTTCGTTTGGTGCCAGTGTGGATAACATAACAGATGGTCGTCTGCCTATGCTGAGTAATGGTACTATTCCTAAGCAGCCGAGTGCCAGCAAAAAGAAAAAAGTGATGAACTCATATTTTAGTCGCTTGGAATACAATTTTGGTGAGAAATATTTCTTTGACGCTTCTTTCCGTACTGACGGCTCGTCTATTTTTGGACGTGATAATCGTTGGGCTTCTTTCTTCTCTGTCGGTACCATGTGGAATGTGTCCAAAGAGGCGTTCATGGAAGATATTGATTGGCTGAAAGACCTAAAAGTAAAATTCAGCTATGGTACGACCGGTAACTCTGCATTTGATGGTGATCCCTATTATCCTTCTTTGGGCTTAGTGGGTACCGGCAAGTATAATGGAGATCAAACATTCTATATTTCTTCTGTTCAGAATGATGGTTTAACTTGGGAAAAACAAAAGACTATAAATATAGGATTGAGTGCACGTTTGTTTGATCGTTTGGATATCGACTTGGCATACTATGATAAGAAAACCACAGATATGCTGATGACTATTCCTTATTCATATACAACAGGTCACAGTTCCGGTTGGGGAAATATCGGTAGTATGTTTAACCGTGGTTTTGAAGCTACAGTCTCATACGATATTATTAACCGTAGAAATCTGCAATGGAGTGTTTCGGCCAATATTAACTATAACAAGAACCAGATTACTGAGTTGTTTGGTGGACGTGATGAGTATGTTGTAGCCAATACCGGTATTAAATATCAGGTAGGAATGCCTTATGGTGAACTGTATTATGTTCGTTGGGTAGGAGTAGACCCGGCAGACGGACAGCAGATTTGGTTGGATAAAGACGGTAATGAGACCAAAACTTATTCTGAAGATAACGCTGTATTTACAGGAAAGCAACGTTATGCTCCATGGGCCGGTGGTTTCAGTACTTCATTCTTCTGGAAAGGTTTCAGCATTAATGCCGACTTCTCTTATGTATTAGGAAAGTATACTATTAATAATGATGCTTTCTTCTACAACAATCCGAATTTTGCAGGTCAGTTAAACCAATCAACGGATATGCTTGATATGTGGACGACTCCGGGACAAGTGACCAATATTCCTGCTGCTAATTCTGAATTGCGTTTTGACACTCACTTGATTGAGAATGCTTCTTTCCTTCGTCTGAAAAACCTGACTATCGGTTATACTTTGCCGGAAAATTGGTTGCATAAGACCGGTTTCATCAAAGGAGCACGTATTTTTGCCGTTGGACGTAATTTATTAACCGTAACCAACTATACGGGTGCCGATCCTGAAGTAGATTCAAACTTACAATTAGGAAAATATCCTAATACCAAGCAATTTACGATTGGTGCTGAATTAACATTCTAAATTTAAATAAAGCATAATATGAAGAAATCAATTATACTATCAATTATAGCCTGTTGTGCAGCATTTACTTCATGTAATATGGACGAAATGCCTAGCACATCAATACCTACGGATGAATCAATATTGACCGTAAAGGACTGTCAAGCCTTTAGTAATATGCTTCATGCTGAATGGAGAGGATACGTCCAAAATGCTTATTCAATGGATGCGTTGGTACAATCCGGACTATTGACTGCCACAGCAGATTATGGTAATACCTATGGATATTTTTATCGTTGGGCTTTCGAAATCACAGATGGAGCATTTTCGGGATGTTGGGCCGATAATTATTACATCATAGCCAATGCCAATCATTTAATAAAGGGCGGTCAGAATATCTTGGCAAATGATACGGAATTAAGTGAAAATGATAAAGCTTATATCAATCATTATGTAGGACAAGCTTATTTTTCCAGAGCTTATGCTTATTTTGAATTGGCCTTGCATTATTGTAAGAACTACGATCCCGCATCTGCCGGAAGTGATTATGGAATACCTTTGGTTACAGAATATGCGCCTAGTTCGGATTATTCCAAATATCCCGGTCGTAGCAGCCTGAAAGAAACTTTCGATTTTATCGTAAAAGATCTGGAACAGGCTTCCAACTTAGTAGGAATTCAAGGAGAAGCCCAGTCTGCATATATTACTTTAGATGTAGTTGAAGCTTTAAAGGCACGTGTCTATTTGGAAATGGAAGATTATCAAAATGCTGCGGCTGTTGCACAAGGATTAATCAATAGTAAGCGCTATACTTTGATATCTGATGGAGATGCGTATAAAAAGATGTGGTTGAACGATGTTGGTACAGAAGCTATCTGGCAGTTCGCAATGTCAAAGACAGAAACCGGTTCAAACGCTTTAGGTAGTTCTTTTATGGGAATAGTTGACAAACTGCCTCGCCCTAGTTATTTACCTGTTAAGTCTGTTTTAAATTTGTACGATAAGGAAAATGACATCCGTTACGATGCTTATTTCACAACCGGATTGATTGACCGTCAAGTAGGTGATGATATTGAGGTCACTTATTGTAGTAAATGGCCGGGTAATCCTGAATTATATGAAGGAAAATCCAATAATGTCAATAAGTTAAAAGCTTTCCGTATTTCTGAAATGTATCTGATTGCTGCTGAGGCTTATGCAATGTTGAATCAAGAAGATAAAGCTTCAGAGATGTTGAATGAACTAAAAAAGATACGTATCAAAGGATGGACTGAAACAGTTTACAATGGCGCAGCTTTGATGCAGGAAATTCAGGATGAACGCGTACGAGAATTGTTTGCCGAAGGCAATAGATTGTTTGACATGAAGCGTTGGAAAATTGGTATGAAGCGTAGCTCATCTGATGCTCAAAGAGACGATTATTTGCCTGCTTTGGGTACTGATATTGAAAAAGAAGCTACAGATAATCGTTGGGTATGGCCTATTCCGAAGGATGAAATGGATAGTAATCCACAACTGAAAGGGCAACAGAATCCTGGATATTAATGTAAAAGCTTACTGAATATAATAAAAGGTCGTGTTTTATGATAACACGGCCTTTTTAAGTTGAGTACATTATAGTTATAAAATTCCCACGATATTGCAAGAATAAGTTCTATTCAGAGCTGTTTTAGCATATCAGAACTCTGATTTATGGTAGAATATTAGTAGAAAATATTTCATAATATTGCTTATTTGGTACTTTAAATGAAGGGGAAACACTTGGAGGCAGCATGTCAAAGTATTGATTATCAGTAAAATAAATAATTGTTTAGTTCTGCAAAAACTTTGGTTATTTCGTTTATAGGTATGGCAACTCAGGAAGTAGCAATAAAGGCAAACTTGCAGATATTTTTAAAAGCTGATGCAGAAGTACTTGATGAGGTGATGGTTGTGGCATACGGTACAGCTAAAAAAGCTTCATTTACCGGGGCAGCCTCAACAATTTCAGCAAAAAAAATATTGAAGGATATTCCGATTAATTCGTTTGAAGAAGTCTTGCAAGGTTCTGCTCCGGGTGTTACGGTAAACAGTAATAGTGGACAACCCGGTGCAGCACTTTCTATCCGTTTGCGCGGTACAGGCTCCATGAATGCCGGAAATGAACCTCTATATGTCATTGACGGAATTCCCGTAGTATCTGGAGACGTTGCTGTTTCAGGAGTGAGCGGAGATACTAAATCTTTTAATATTATGTCTTCTTTGAATCCCAGTGATATTGAAAACATAACCATTTTAAAAGATGCAGCAGCGGCATCACTCTATGGCTCCCGAGCTGCAAATGGAGTTGTCCTGATTACTACCAAAAAAGGACAAGAAGGAAAAACAACCATAAGTTTCAAAGCTAATTGGGGCATAACCGATTGGGCTACCAAAAACCGCGAGACTGTTAACGGTGACCAACAAAGGGAGTTGACTTATGAAGCCTTTTACAATGAGGGTATACTATATAAAGATTACGATGAGGTCCAAGCCAAGCAGTACGCCCAACAAAATGTAGATGTGTGGGCGCCTAAACTAGACCGCTATTCCGATTGGGAATCAGCCCTGTTTAAAAGTAACGGCTCAATGGAGAACTATGAGTTTGCAGCTCAAGGAGGTAATGAAAATACAAACTTCTATGCTTCTTTAGCTTATAAGAACGAAAAGGGCATGGTAGAATCATCATGGATGAAAGGCTTCTTCGGTCGTGCCAATGTAAGCCACAAATCCAATGATGGCAAAATAAAAATGGGAGTTAATATTTCCATGTCTAAACAAAGCAGCTCTCAGGTTTCAGAGGGATACGCTTATGGCAATCCCTACTTTGTTACACGTTGGTATGCTATTCCTAATATACCAATCTATAACGAGGACGGAAGTTTTTATGAAGGATTCCCTATTGCCAATTTAGGCGTTGCCAATCCGGTAAAAGACATGAATCTAGACAAAAGTTTGTCAAGCGTATTCAGAAGTTCCAATTCTTTATGGGCGTCTTATGAAATTATAAAAGGGCTTATCCTGAAACAAACATTGAGTTACGACTATATCATGAATGAAGCTACCACACACTGGCCAAAAGCTTCACACAACGGTAACTTACATCAAGGATTAATGATTAAGATACCCTATCAAAATCACAATATTTACTCCTCAACTGTTTTAAACTACATAACAACTATTAATGAAAAGCATAATGTAGATGTACTTATAGGATGGGATGTTGATGATAAAAAAGAAACTTATGTAGAAGCTGTCGGAAAAGGATATTCCACAGACTTACTACCTGAACTGGAGAACTCTTCTACTCCCATGACTGCTTCATCGGGATACTCTAGAGACAGATTATTATCTGTTTTGTCACGTTTCAATTATGATTATGCCGGAAAATATTATATTTCCGCCAACTACCGTCGTGACGGGAGCTCTCGCTTAGGGATAAATAAGCGTTGGGGAAATTTCTGGTCAGTTTCTGGTGCGTGGAGAATCAGCAGTGAGAATTTTATGCAGGGATTACCTTGGATCAATGACTTAAAATTAAGAGTTTCTTATGGTATTAACGGTACATTACCAAGCAAACTTTATAGTCACCTGAGTTTAATGAGTACGGGTTATGACTATCAGGACAAACCGGGTATTGCACCAGGTACAATTCCTAACCCCGATCTTGCATGGGAAAGAAACAAGAACTTCAACGTAGGTTTTGACACTCGCCTCTTTGAGCGTTTGAGTTTTTCATTTGACTATTACAATCGCTTAACTACAGATTTGCTTCAAGATGTTCCAACTTCAATGACAGTGGGTTTCACTTCTGCGTTAAAAAACGTAGGCTCCATGATTAACCGTGGCGTTGAGATTGACATTAGTTATGATATTTTCAAGCACTCGGCTATTCAGTGGACTACCGGTCTAGCCTTGTCACACAATAAGAATAAAATTGATAAATTATATGATGGCAAAGACATTATTAGTGGTTCAAGCATCTTACGTGAGGGAGAATCCTATTATTCATGGTGGGCCAGAGAATGGGCAGGCGTTGATCCTCAGACAGGTGAAGAACAATGGGTACTGAACACCCAAAATAAAGACGGCTCTCTGAATAAAGAATTAACAAAGAACCCGGGAGAGGCTCAACGTATTATTATTGGCACTCCTGACCCCAAATTAACCGGCGGATGGAGAAATAGCCTTTCATGGAAGGGACTGGAATTCAACGCCCTGTTCTCCTTCTCTCTAGGAGGAAAATTATTGGATGACGCTTGCTTAACGTATACAGATACTGATGGCGAAAACGCTTATTATGCAATAGGCAAACAGCAGTTAAACAGATGGCAAAAACCGGGAGATATTACAGATGTTCCGCGTCGTATAAATAACTATACATACGCCCGCTATTCAAGCGACCGTCACATGCACACCAATAATTATCTCCGTTTAAAATCGGTTTCACTTTCTTATTCTTTGCCCAAACAATGGCTCAACCCCTTAAACATAAATAATTTGCGCGTGTTTGTTTCAGGCAGCAATTTGCTGACATTCCAATCTTATGACAATGTGGATCCGGAACAACCTATTAATGGTAATGTAAATTTTGCATTTCCGGCAATGAAAAGTGTCAGTTTCGGTCTGGAACTATCACTATAACCTATAAACACAGAAATAATTATGAAACATAATAGTTTAAAATTCTTATTCATAGCGGCATCCATTTCTATAGGATTGTCTTCATGTGATGGCTATCTGGATCAGATGCCTTCTAACGCACTGCCTTCCGATGAATCTATTAACAATATTGAAGATGTAGGTTCTGCTCTAAATGGTGTATATTCAGGTTTACTGTCTAGCGAATATTACGGTGCCGATTTCATATCAAGAGCAGAAGTAGGAGGTGAAGATGTACAAACTTCGACTCCAAGCAAAAGAACTGAAAATTTTTACAAATTCATGTATCGTCAGAATAATGCGCCGACAGGTCTTTGGAAAATACCCTATCAGGTCATTAATCGGGTAAATGTTCTTCTGCAAGCTATAGAATCGGGTAAAATCACGGCTTCTCCTCAATTAGACAATGCAAAAGGAGAAGCTCTTGCAGTCAGAGCATTGTGTAATTTTAACCTTAATATAGTATACGGTTATCCTTATCAAAAAGACAAAGGAGCTTCTTTAGGAGCACCTATTGTAGAAAAGGTCTTGACGGCCAACGACATGCCTGCCAGAAACACGGTTGCCGAAGGCTATGAAGCAATAGAGAAAGATTTAACAACAGCTTTAGGATTGGTTTCTGATAAAGTCAACGATGGGCATTTTAATAAATGGGCAGTACTAGGATTGCAGGCTAGGGTTTATTTGTATAAAGGCAATTATGACGCAGCGTTCAATTGTGCTGAAACGATTATAAAAGAAAGTCCTTATAAACTGATTCAAAACGCAGACTATCTTGCTGCTTGGTCTAATGAATATACCTCAGAATCCATACTCGATTTGCATGTTTCAGATTTGTCTTCCGGTAATCGTGAACTCTTTGGTTATTTGGTAGATCCTAAAGGGTATGCAGCTATAGCTGCAACTGATGCCTTTATCGAACTGCTAAATGAATATCCTAATGATGTCAGATTAGGACTTTTAAAAGAAGATGCTGCAGGAGTTAAATGTATTATTAATAAATACCCGGGAAGGAATGGAGCCTCTACGGTTAATAATATCAGAGTGATTCGCTTGTCTGATATCTATCTGATTGCTGCAGAAGCTGCTTTGCGCAAATCAAGTCCAGATCAAGCGAAAGCAAATAGCTATTTGAATAAGATTATTAAAAGGGCTATTCCAACAGCATCGGATGTTGTCGCTACATTGCCAATGATCGACCGGGAAAGAAGGAAGGAGTTAGTATTGGAAGGACATCGTCTCAATGATATTTTGCGAGTAGGAGGAACTGTAACAAGAGAAGGAGGCCGTCACTTCTTGAATAATACAGACTTAATAAGCCCTAACTGGAATGACTACCGTTGTGTTATGCCTATTCCTCAAGCTGAAATAGATGCTAATGTAAATCTGCAAGGACAACAGAATCCTGAATATTAACACTATTATATAAAATGACTTGATACCTTGGTTTGAATTCTACAGTGGGGTACACTGTAGAACAGCCATAAAGTATCAAGTCATTTTTATTCCATATGGTAGGTGTAAAAGATACCTTAATAGTTTTTCCATCAGAATTCTCGGACAAAGACTTCCTTTTCTTCACAGAAAAAGAGAGAGGCTATCCTATAAAGTACGCATTTGAAAATAAATGGAGTTGTTATTTTCTTTACAACCGCTTCAACCAGAGTTCGAAAAAACGGTCATAAACGCTGTATACACCTAATTCAGCAGTGACAAAATCTTTTTCCAGCAATCCTTTCAGTGCTCCCTGTACACTGCTTGCCGTCAGTTTGTAAGTGTGGAGAAATCTGGAAGAAGTGACTTCCTTTATCCTGCCTTCCTTGCAGATGGCTATCAGCACCTCCTTTTGCTTGGGTGGAAGTTGATAAAGTAAAGAAGAATAGGTAAAATCCATCTGCGATAAAATTTCATCTAATGCCAATTGGATCTTTCCAACCGTACAGGTTTCTTTTTCCATGGTATCCGCATAGAGGAAATTCATAACAAACTGGATATACCAAGTGGTACCGTCAAACAGCCGATATACTTCTTCTATGGTGTCCTTATTGATATTCTTTCCATTCTCTATAAAATGCCGTTCAATGAAAGCGGCATAGCTTCCAATTCCTATAGGTTTCAAATCCAGAATAGTAGTACTTTGATAGAAAGGACGTGAAGGAGTGGTGAATATTTCTCCCATCATATGCCGCTGAGAACCCGAATAGATGAAACAGGCATTGGTGCAATGCTGTATATAAGTCCTTAGTGTCGCTTCTATGTTTTTCTCGGGATATTTGGCTATCACCTGGAATTCATCTATGGCGATCAGGCAAATTCTGTCCGCTTTCTTCAAGTAACTGAAAATTTCGTCCAATGTTACTGAAGGGTTTTTGATATCGCCCATTTCCAGATTCCAACTGGGATTGCCCGTTTCATCAAAGGTGATTCCGGTACGAAGGGAAGATAAAGTGGATAGAAATGTTTCCCATATCTTCTTCCCTTGGGGTTTCAGCCCTTGCAATATGCTCTTACCGAATTCAAAGACAAATTCTTGCAGATTCTTGGTTGCGTAAATGTCTATCAGAAAAGTGTAATAGTTGTTTTTTACTTCCGGCTGGTGGAAACAGTGTTCTATCAGTCCTGTCTTTCCCAACCGCCGGGGGGAAATGAGAGCTACGTTGTTTCCATTGGTGATCTGCTTCGTCAGAAAACGCGTTTCTTCTATCCGGTCACAGAAATATTTCTCTGAACGATAACCGCTTGTTATAAAAGGGTTCATTTTTACCATAGTCACATACTTTTCCACAAAGATAATTATAATCTTATTATAATGCAATTATCATCATGTGTTTTGATTTCGTTAATAAGGCAGGTGTCTAGGCGTTTCTGACAAAAAATGTCATTTGACTGCAAAATAAATCCTGTTTCTGTCATCAGTCGTTTCTGTCATACGCACCATACATTTGAAGTGAAAGTAATGAAATTTATTTCATATACGAATAATATAAAGGTTAATTTAGTAAAACAACATCAACACAATTTCATTTTATGGTAGAATTATAGTAGCACTTACCTATCGATTATGGCGCTATAGCCATATTGGGTGTATGTTAGCGTCATATGATGATATTGATAATTAATTATTAATCAATGTGTTGTGTATAGTTTTAGTTCTGCAAAAACTTTGGTAATTTCATTTATAGGTATGCAATCTCAGGAAGTGTCTATTAAGCCAACAATAAACATTGTTTTAAAACCTGATACAGAAACACTTGACGAAGTTGTAGTTATCGCTTATGGTACAGCTAAAAAAGAATCTTTAACAGGTTCTATTTCCGTTGTAGATAATAAAAAAATAGAAAAACGCATCACAACAAGTGTTACCGGTGCGTTAGAAGGAGCCGCACCGGGTGTGCAAGTTAACAACACCTATGGAGAACCAGGGAAAGCTCCATCTATCCGTATCCGTGGTTTCGGTACATTAGTCAGCGGAGCTTCAGAACCACTTTATGTGGTAGATGGTGTTCCTTTTGATGGAAATATGGCTGAACTAAATTCTAATGACATTGCAAGTATGTCTATTTTAAAAGATGCTGCATCAGCCGCTTTATATGGTAACCGAGCAGCTAACGGTGTTGTCCTAATCACAACCAAAAGCGGACATGCTACCAACAAACCAAGCATTACACTACAAATGAATCAGGGTATTTATAATCGTGGTATTCCTGAATATGACCGTTTGGATGCCGACCGCTGGATGGAAGCTTCTTGGATGGCAAAAAAATATGCCATGATGTCTAATAAAGGTATGAGTGCAACAGAAGCCGGACAATATGCGACTGAACATCTTATTACAGAATCCATCGGACGCAATATCTATAATGCAGCAGACAATCAATTATTTGATGCCAATGGTAAACTGACAGCATCTCGCTTATCCGGTTATGATGATTTAGATTGGGCAGATGCCATTGAGCGCAATGGTCATCGTCAAGATTACAACTTATCGGCCTCTACTTCCGGTGAAAAATACAGTATATATTCTTCAATTGGTTATCTGAAAGAGAAAGGTTATGTAAAAGCAACAGATTATGAACGCTATTCCGGCCGTATCAATTCTACATTTACACCGAATAAATGGTTTAAAGGAGGTGTGAACCTGACCGGTTCGTGGACTAAGCGTAACTATAATGACAATGCCACCGGTAGTTATTATTCCAATCCGTTCTACATTACTCGCTATATGGCACCGGTGTATCCTGTGTATATGCATAATGCTGATGGTAGTTACCAACTGGATGAAAATGGTGAAAAGATTTATGACACAACTTCTCCATATTTGGGCAACCGTAATATCGCTTATGAAATGTTGTTCAATAAAGAAGAAAGCATTCGTAATGTATTAGGAGGACAAGCTTTTGCCACGATTACATTACCGTTAGGATTGTCTGTTACAGTAAAAGGAGACTTAAACAACAGTACAAGTAATAACAAAAAATATGATAATCCCAAAATCGGTGATGGTGCTACCAATGGTGGTCGTCTGACAAGCTATGCATATCAATACCGCACAGTAACCTTACAGCAAATATTAAATTGGAATTATCAATTCAAAGAAATACATAATATAGAAGCCATGATTGCTCATGAAAGTTATAGTTGGGAGCGTAAATACACATCCGGCATGAATACCGGTATGGCTGTAGACGGCAATTTAACAATGGGCAATTTCCTAACCAACTCTTACTTCAACGGTAGCGATGATGAAGACAAGACGGAATCTTATTTGGCACGTGTAAAATACAACTATGATAATCGTTATTTCATCGAAGGTTCTTTCAGACGTGATGGTTCTTCACGCTTCCATAAAGACAACCGCTGGGGTAACTTCTATTCGGTAGGTGCTAGTTGGAATATGAAAAATGAAGCCTTCTTAAAAGATGTGGAATGGGTTGATCATTTAAAAATGCGTGCTTCATATGGTGAAGTGGGTAACAATATGGGGGTCAGCTATTATGGGCACATGGCTTTATACACCATTGATAAGAATGGTGGCAATCCTGCTCTATTGAAAAAGTCATTGGCAGCTCCCGATATAAAATGGGAAACTACCCAAACCGTGGATGTGGCTGTAGAAGGCCGCTTGTTTAACAAGCTAAACTTCCAAATCGGTTATTTCGACAAGCGTTCTAAAGATTTGCTGTTCGAAGTCCGCTTACCTCTGTCAGCCGGTTCTTATCCATGGCAGGACAAGGTCATGAACTTGACACAATACAAAAATATTGGAACCGTTTCCAACCGAGGCTGGGAAATCTCATTAAATGCAGATGCCATAGACAGTAAAGATTGGAAATGGAACATTGGCGTTGATGCCACTTTCTTGAAAAACGAAATCGTAAAATTGCCTGACGGAAAAGACATTCTGCACGGTATGCAGAACTATTCGGAAGGTCATTCTATTTATGAATTCTATACATACCACTTTGAAGGAGTAGACCAATTGACCGGTACTTCTCTTTATACACTTGATCCGGAACAGAAAGTTAAAGCTGAAGAGGCAGGTGCTTTAGTAAATATCAATGGACAAGATTATGCCACTGCTACCTCTTATGCTCAACGTAAATGGGCAGGCAGTGCACTCCCCACTGTATATGGTTCTATCAGTTCTGCCCTATCATGGAAAAACTGGAATCTGAACATGTTGTTCACTTATTCTTTAGGTGGAAAAACATACGATGGTTCTTATAGCAGCTTAATGGGTGTATCCGAATCAGGTGCCGCAGGTAGTGCTTACCACAAGGACATCTTAAATTCTTGGAACGGTGCTCCGGCAGGTATGACCGAAACTTCTCCTAACCGTATTGACCCGAATGGTATTCCTCGTATAGATTACTACAAATCTTCTGATTTGAATGCTACCAGCGACCGTTGGTTGGTAAGTTCTTCTTACTTGGTATTCAAAAATCTGAGTTTATCTTATGAACTACCCAAAAAGTGGATGAAGAATTTAGGCATTGAAGGGTTGATGTTGAATGCCGGTGTAGAAAATCTTTTTACACTAACTGCACGTAAAGGTTTAAACCCACAATATTCTTTCAATGGTGGTTCGGATGACACCTATGTAACCGCCAGAGTTTATAACTTTGGATTAACTGTAAAATTCTAAAGAAATAACTTTTAAAAACAGACATAGAATTATGAAAAAATATATTCAAAAATTGTTTGTAGGTAGTCTAATGGCAGGTACCTTGTTGGTTTCCTCTTGTGCAAGCGACTATCTGGACACAGCTCCCACAGACTCTACCGGTTCTGCTGATGCCATCGGAACAACCGACAATGCCATAAAGGCACTGAATGGTATTGCCAAACTCATGAGCACCCAACATTACTATTTCGGTCAAGGCTTTGCCGGAGAAAACAATATCATTGCTCATTATGAAAATTATCCGAGCGAAAACTATCTGTATAACTTATATGCATCCGGCTGGTCACCTATTCATAATCAAGAGTTTCATACACGTACTAACTCTATTTACGATGCTTATGCGTGGTATTACTATTATTCTATAGTAGGCAATGCCAACACAATTCTGGCAAACATAGATAACGCAGAAGGCACTGAAAGTGAAAAGCAATTTATAAAAGCTTCGGCACTAACATTCAGAGCCTATGCTTTTGAAAAATTAGTGCACTATTATTGCTGGCGCTGGCAAGACTCCAACAATGGTGCATCACAAGGTTTAATACTTCGTTTAGACGAATCAACTAACGGAATGCCTTATTCTACATTGGCTGAAACTTATACCCAAATTTATAAAGATTTGGATGAGGCTATCAGTTTATATGGCGAAAGTGGCATGAATAGAAAAGAAGGCGATGTATGGATGCCGAATGTTAACGTTGCCCATGCCATATATGCTCGTGCTGCACTGACAAAACAGGATTATGCCAAAGCTTTAAGCGAAGCAAAATTGGCGCGTGAGGGCTATCCATTGATGAACAATACAGAATACTATGCAGGTTTCTGCAACCCTACAGGTGAATGGATCATGGGTAGCTTTGGAGGTTCACAGGAAAACAACTGGTATTGGAGCTACGGAGTGCAATTTGCCTGCAACGGTTACTATGCCAGCACGCAACAGACCGGTGCCGGAGCTATCGGACGCGAATTAATTAACCGCATCCCCAACAATGATGCCCGTAAAGCTTTATTTCTCACCGAAGACAAATTCCCGGGCTACAACTTCAATGATGGTTCAGTCATGGACTTAACATATGGCATTTTAGGTATGGGTGAAAAAGAAAAAGAAGCCGATGCTCTATGGGATGAAGCCGCAGCTTATTGTAAAAAGATGGCTGTCAGTGGACTGACTGCTCCTTATGAAGCTGGTTATATGTACTTAGGAGGACAATTAAAGTTCTATGTATTCGACACTCCGGGTGTAGGTTACTTACCTTTTATCCGTTCTTCCGAAATGGTATTGATAGAAGCGGAAGCCAACTACTTCCTAAACAACGAAGCAGCTGCACAGGCGGCTTTAGTAGAGCTGAATGCTACTTCCGGACGTAATGCAGAATATACTTGTACCAAAACCGGAGATGCGTTATGGAACGAAATCATGGACTATCGTGAACTTGAACTATGGGGAGAAGGCTTTGCATGGAGCGACTATAAACGCTGGAATCGTGATGTCATTCGCAACGGCTTTGACAAAGGTGGCAATGCACACATCTCTATTGCTACGACTATTCCGGCAAGCGGCGCCAACAAATGGACATGGGATGTTCCTTTGAACGAAACTGATTACAATGATGAACTGAAAGTTAGCGGTAACTAACAGTTAATCATCGACTACAAAAAAGAGAGTGTCAAAAATGCTTTTATTAATTTGCCTTTGACACTCTCTTCGTTTTCTCTTATAATATCTTCCCTATTTCATTCCAATCCTCTATTATTCCTGTAGGCTGAAAAGAAAACTTCGTTGTTTTTTTTACATTATAGAATACTTGTCCGAGCCCTGCATCCTTGGCACCAGCTATATCATTCTCCCAATTATCCCCTATCATCAAAGAAGTATGCAATTCTGACTGAGTGGCTGACATCGCAAAGTAAAATATTTCAGGAAAAGGTTTATGCACACCGATATCCTCCGACAAAACTACTTTTTTAAAGTATTTATCAACTCCCGCCGAACGCATTTTTTGTTCTTGCAACTCTCTAAAACCATTGGAAAGGATATACAAATTGTATTTTGAAGACAAATATTCCAATGCTTCAACCGCATGAGGCATTGTCTTCTTCTTGTACACTATTTCTGCAAAAAAATCATCCGAATATGCTTTTACCAATGCTTTATCTTCAACACCTACCTGTTGCAGAGGATAAGAAAAGCGCATATCATTCAACTCATCTTTTGTGATATGTCCGGCACCATACTCTCCCCAAAGTATTTCATTTCGCCCACTATATATGGTATAAAACTGATGAAAGGAGTCAAAGTATCGCTCAAAATGATACTTTTCATACATGTCCTGAAACGTATCGCGGGCATTTTCGGAAAATGCCCAAACCGTATCATCCAAATCTATAAATATGCTCTTATACATATACATTCAATAATTATAAAAAAGGGGTTGTGCCTGATTGAGACGCAACCCCTTTACGGGATAATTTATATATTATTTTATTTTACCTGAATAACAAGGTATCTTGATACACTCCAAAACTGACTAGGATTAGTTATCTTCAAAGTTAACTGCCCTTTTGCATCCTTCACCAATTCGTATGAACCTGCAGGATGAGTGGTCAATAGTTCTGCACGTTTTGAATACAATTTGATTTCCTTGTCTGTACGAATATCAATCTGAGTAAAATAATCTTTATTGAAATCGTCATTTTTAAGCACGTCACCATTCTTAAGAATTTTCTGATCTTTCAATTCCGATTTTGTACCAAAGACAAACCATGCAGTATTCAAAGCTTTATCCTGACTGGCAACAGTAGCAGATTTAGCTTCATTCTCAGCTGTCAAATCACTTACATTTTGGCTTAATCCGGCCACTGCATCATCCAATTCTGCTATACGAATATTCTTTGAAGCAAGCTCTGCCTGTAAAGTTTCAATCTGTTGTTGTTTAGCCTCTAATTCCTTAGTCAAATTGGCAATAGCTTTTTTCAACTGTGCAGAATTATATTTACTGTTCTTCAATTGCTCTTCCAACTTAGCAATCTGTTCGCGGTTAGCCTGCAATTTTTCACTAATAAAACGAATATCATCTTTTATCTTATTTGCACTGTTTTCACGAATAGAGCCACTCTGCAAATCAACACGGTTTTCAGCTTCGTTTATTTGTCGGAAACCTTCCTGAACCTCATTAAATGCACCCATAATTTCGTCCAATTCTGCATTTCTGCTGGACAGTTCTACCATTAAAGAATCATTCTGAGCCTTCATGGCCTCATTTTTTGCTCCGTTACCGCAAGAGCTCAACAGGGCAACAGACAACAATGATAAAATTACTAACTTTTTCATCTGCTTTACTTTTTAAAGTTCATTATTTTTAGTCCTCTTTTCCACCGAGCACAATGACAATCTCGCCACGTGGCTCGTTCTCTGTGAAATGCGCTATAACTTCTGTCAATGTACCCCGTACACTTTCTTCGTGCATTTTAGAAATCTCACGACATACGGAAACAGGCCTGTCGGCACCGAAAAACTCGGCAAATTGAGTCAAGGTTTTCACTAAACGATAAGGTGACTCATAGAATATCATCGTCCTCTTCTCTTCCTGTAAAGAAGTGAGCCGAGTAACCCGACCCTTCTTTTGAGGCAGGAAACCTTCAAAACAAAAACGTTCATCAGGCAAACCGGAGGCAACCAATGCCGGCACAAAAGCTGTAGCTCCCGGCAAACATTGCACCTCAATACCATTCCTTACACATTCCCGTACAACTAAAAATCCGGGATCAGAAATTCCGGGAGTGCCGGCATCAGATATCAACGCCACCGTTTCGCCTGCTTTGATTCTATTGACAACGCCTTCAACCGTTTTATGTTCATTGAATTTATGATGGGACTGCATCGCATTCTTTATTTCATAATGTTTCAAAAGAATGCCGGAAGTACGAGTATCTTCAGCCAATATGAGATCAGCCTCTTTCAGCACGCGAATAGCGCGAAATGTCATATCTTCCAAATTCCCCACGGGAGTAGGCACTACATACAGTTTTCCCATAAAAAACACTCCTAATTCTGTTATATGATGACAAATGTAGAAAGAAATCAAATGTATAAAGTTAATTGATGCTATTATTTAACAGATGTTGCACATTCCTTTAACATTATATCTTTTATTAATAAAAATATTAGGGATTATAGCCCTTTTTTGGGGTACAAATAGTACATTTGCAGCCGTAACTAAAACCAATTATCACTATTTAACCATGGTAGTTTTTTCAGAAGACCACATACAAGAGACACGTAGAAGAGGAAGAATAGAAGTAATTTGCGGTTCCATGTTCTCAGGCAAAACGGAAGAACTTATCCGACGGCTGAAACGTGCCAAGTTTGCCCGCCAAAGAGTGGAAATATTTAAACCGGCTTTGGATACCCGATACTCTGAAGAGGAAGTTGTATCACATGACAGCAACTCCATTGCTTCCACCCCTATTGATACTTCCGCCAGTATCTTATTATTCTCTTCAGATAAAGATGTAATAGGAATAGACGAAGCACAGTTTTTCGATGAAGGGTTAATAAACGTATGCAATCAGCTGGCCGACAGCGGGGTGCGTGTTATTGTAGCCGGACTGGATATGGATTTCAAAAGAATTCCGTTCGGACCTATTCCGGCTCTATGTGCCATTGCAGATGAAGTAACCAAAGTCCATGCTATCTGTGTAAAATGCGGTAATTTAGCTTATGCTTCTCATCGCATAACCAAAAGTGACAAAAGAGTACTGCTCGGCGAGAAAGCCGACTATGAACCATTGTGCCGTGAATGTTACAGGAAAGCTATTGAGGAAGAACAAACCATCCAATAAGTCCACATCATTATGTTACAGAAGAAAATAACATTTGACAGTTTTATCCGTGGTATTCTAAGCGGAATTGTCATTATAGGAATACTCTATTTAGTCAATCGCTTAAGCGGAGTATTACTTCCATTTTTCGTTGCGTGGCTCATCGCCTACCTTATTTATCCTATGGTTACTTTCTTTCAGTATAAATTGCGGTTAAAAAATAGAGTCATTTCTATTTTTGCTGTTATGCTGGTATTAATATGCATCGGTATTCTGACATTTATCGGACTGGTTCCTCCTATTGTAGAAGAATTCGGAAAATTAAAAGAACTGCTCACCGATTACTTTGTGGAAGGTTCAAAACAAGCAGCCATCCCCGGTACCGTGGCCAATTTTATTAAAGAACATATCGATATGCTTAAAATAAATGAGGCTTTGAATGAAGACCGTATTGCTCAAACCATACGCGATGTACTGCCTCAGGTATGGGCTATCTTTACACAGTCAGTCAATGTGGTCGTGAGTATATTTACCTCTTTTATCATACTGCTCTATACTTTTTTCATTCTGCTGGATTATGAAGCCATAGCCAAAGGCTGGATAAAATTAGTTCCTGTAAAACATCGCGATACGACCATCAAAATAGTAAATGATGTACAAGAAGGCATGAACAAGTACTTCCGTGGACAAGCAGTGGTAGCTTTTTGTGTAGGCATTTTATTCAGTATCGGTTTTCTGATTATTGATTTCCCACTGGCAATCGGCTTCGGATTGTTTATCGGTCTACTCAATATGGTACCTTATTTACAACTCATTGCTTTTATCCCTACCATACTATTAGCATTGCTCAAAGCTGCCGATACCGGAGAAAATTTCTGGTGGATATTATTTTGTGCATTTTTAGTCTTTTGCATTGTACAGGTCATACAAGACGGATTGATTGTTCCCAAAGTAATGGGGAAAATAACCGGTCTGAACCCTGCTATCATTCTTTTGTCCTTGTCTGTTTGGGGAGCATTGATGGGAATTGTAGGAATGATTATCGCCTTGCCGTGCACCAGCTTAATGCTTTCCTACTATCAACGATACATTCATATAAAAGAAAAGGAATTTTCGAGTGACAATAACATGCCTGATAATCAATAGATAATAGAACTTATAAAAAAATAAATCAAAAAAAGTAAGCAATATATTTGGAAGTTTAAACAAAAACGCCTACCTTTGCACTCGCAATTCGGAAGAATAGCAATAACAAAGGATTGATTCGCTAGCTCAGCAGGTAGAGCACAACACTTTTAATGTTGGGGTCCTGGGTTCGAGCCCCAGGCGGATCACCAAAGAATCAGAGAGTTACACAAAAGTAACTCTCTTTTTTTTATACCTGAATTGCACTGGTTTACCGACTCAAGCGGATCAAGGATCAACGTAACAATCTGAGGGATTTTATGACTCAGTTTGAAAACTTGGGGGAATTAAAACTCCCTAAGTCGTTTCATTAGTCGGACTAAGCATTTTCGTCCTTTCGATTATGCCTGTCTGTCAGTCGAATTACTACAGTCTTCGGCAGTGGACTGTATAGTCCGTTACCGTAGACCGTACAGTCTGCTACAATGGACTGTACAGTCTATTATAGCGGACTGTAATAATCTTCTGTTTAAAAGGACTTGGCTGAGCCTAAGAAACGGCTTACTCTTCCTTTGGTTAGTAATATGATATTTAAACCTCCAAGAAAACGATGTGACCCAAGAATAACAAGTAATCCTAAGTGAACCGGTACTTCACGATCAACCGGACTGTTCCCGTTAAATTTCTGTTGACCCGGAATTAGGGCGTCTGTAAGAACAGACATTATTTGCTATTGATTGAAGATAGAAGTATTCAAGCAGCATAGAGCTACTAATGATTGTTCTCATGAAACTCCCATTGTTCCCACGAATTTACATCTTTTTGAAAGACATTTCAATATGAACTGCTTTGTGACAAAGTTCCGGTAGCCTTTAAATATTCCACATAATTCAAATACAGACGGAAATGAGCATCCACTTGTACACTATAAGCCTGTTGCCATAAAGTTTGAGCTTCAAGATAATCCGATAAAGTTTCTAAACCCACCTCATACTGCTTCTTACTCACCCTCATATTCTCTTCTGCCTGTTGCAAAGAACGGTCGGAAAGTTCACTTTCCAAGCGAGCCTCATCCAAATTGTTAGCAGCCAAAGTCAATTCCAACAGCATTTTCTCATTCATATCAGCCTGCTCCAAACGAGTCTGTTCCAACTTAGCTTTGGCGGCATGCACTTTGTTGATACGCTCTCCAAAGTGAAAAAGAGGAACGCTGACATTCAACAAGACTGAAAATCCTCCTTTATACAAAAATGTTTCATCATTTACTTCCAAACCATGAATATAATTATATGAGCCTTTAACACCAACCTTAGGCAACAGTTCGCTACGATTCAATTTCACTTGCTGTTTTGCCATAGCTACTTGTTTATTTAAAATGCCATATTCAGGACGAGCCGTAATATCCGATACCTGCATTATTATATTCTCTTTCACTTCAGGATAGTCTCCCGACACCTGTATATCTGCAATTAAAGGTTTACCAATAAAATGACACAAATTCATTGTTGCCAAGCGCAATGCGTTCTCTGCTTTGCGCATATTGAGTTCACTTTCATTCAATTTTACCTGCACTTTCAGCACGTCATTCTGAGGCTTTAACCCATGACGATATGCACTTTCCACATTCTTATGCAACTCAACCAGCACAGTATGATACCTATCGGCCACATTCTTCATTTCCCTAGCTTTAACTACTTGGGCATATGCCTTATCAGTATTCAAAATAACGGTGGTAGCCGTCAGGGTTTCATTCATTTGCGCCATCTCCTTGCCCAATACAGACATTTTATAAGCCGCCGTAATTTTTCCGCCCATATAGAGAGGTTGTTCAACTTCCACTCCTCCCATATAAATAAGCCCGATTTTATACTTTAAATCAATTCCCGGGAAATAAGAGAAACCGCCATTGGGCAGAAATTGACCGGATGAATTAGGCATAAACACCGGCAAATTTCCTCCTTCTATACCATAATGCCCACTGGCACTGCTATAAATACCGGTCCCACTCGCCGTAAAATTCGGAAAGAAATTTCCTTTATAACTTTTAGCCATATATCGCGCGCTTTCTGTCTGCCGGACAGAAGCTGCCATTTCTTTATTATATTGAAGAGCCATCTCACGACATTGCTTCAAGCTCAACACCTCTTGAGAAAATAAAGCTGATGAGCAAAATAAAGCACCAATCAAAATAGATATCTTTTTCATTTGTCAGTCTGTTTTATATGAAAGAATAATGCATAAAGAACAGGTATAAACAGTAATGTTATGAGTGTACCAAACAGTAATCCTCCCATGATGGCGGCTGCCAATGAACCAAACATGGCATCTGTCAGCAAAGGAATCATACCTAAGATGGTAGTCAGAGAAGCCATCATCACAGGACGTAAACGACTTTGCGAACTATCGATTAATGCTGCTGTCGGTTCAACTCCCCGGTTTATCTGCAACGTTATTTCATCCATCAACACAATACCATTTTTAATCAACATACCTATCAATCCCAGCGTCCCCACTATCGCAACAAAATTGAAAGTCTTTCCAGTGAGCAGCATGACTGCCACCACTCCCACAAAGACAAGAGGAATACAACAGAAAATAATAATCGGTTTGCGATAATCTTTAAACAACATAATCAGGATAGCAATCATCAGGATAATAGCCAATGGAAAATTCTTGAATAAATATTTCATAGAATCCGTACTGGCTATTTTTTCTCCTTGCCAACACAATGTATAACCTTCGGGCAAAGGAATATTTTCTATCTGCGAAGCAACAGCCAAACGTGCTTGTTCCGTTTCAAGTCCCGGAGCCGGTGAGCACTGCACACGCTGGCTTCTCTGTCCGTTATAACGCGGAACCACCGGGTCTTCCCACCTTACGTCTACTCCTTTACTAATTTGTTTCAATGGAGTGCTGCCCATAATACCTTCCACTAGTTCTTCTTTTGACAATGAACCCGATTTCAACTTTACCATCATTTCTTCATTCAGCAGACCATTGAGTGACGGTATAGAAGAAAACACCTGTGTATTACCTAAATCTTCTATCGGATTCCCTTCTTCATTCAAACATTTCAAATAGATTGTATTGGCATGAATTCCCTCATAAAATGAACCGATGGGAATTCCTCCGGTAGCTGTCAGTAAAGAGAGACTGACATCGTTGCGGCTCAACCCCAAAGCACGTGCGGCCGGCTGGTCATATTCTATTGTCAGCACCGGAACCTGCGGCTCCCAATCTGTCGTCACAAGGCGTACCTCAGGAGTATTTTCCATAATATGACGTGCACTGTCTGCCAAACGGTGCAACACCGCCGGGTCGGGTCCCATAAACTGTGCCTCAATAGGATACTTCTTGAACATCAGGTTATAACGCTTTAAATTGACATACGCATCAGGATATGCCTGCGACAGATAAGACTGAATCTCGTCCATATTATCCACCAATTCTTCCGGTGAAGTAAAGTCTATAATCAGTTCCCCATAAGAAAGAGAAGGATTAGCAATACTCCGCACCAAATTATAACGTCCGGGAGTTCCGCCAACAGAAGTCGTAACATGGGTTATTTCCTTCCTGCTCTTCAAATACGTCTCTATTTCCTGCAAATCATGGACAACTCGCGTCGAATTAGTCCCTTCAGGCAATTTATACTCCATATAAAGCTGATTGTAAACCATATCGGGGAAGAATCCTTGTTTCATATAACCATATCCCCAAAGAGAGAGCCCCAATAAACCAACCATGGCAAATACAAAGCTCCAGCGATGAGACAAGCCAAAGTAAAGAGCAGCTCTCAGATAAGCATAAACACGCCCTTTATACACACGGGCATTCGTTTCTCCCGTTGTCATTTCACTCTTCAGTCTCCTGTTTGCCATCAGAGGAACATGAATTAACGCCAATACCCAACTCAACAATAGCGATACCGCCAATACGATAAAGAGATCGCGCGTATAGACTCCTGCTGTATCCGGTGACATATAAATAGGCAGGAAAGCAATGATGGCAATCAGAGTGGCCCCCAATAACGGCATCGCCGTTTGTCTTCCGATGGCTGTCATCGCCTCCATACGAGGTTTACCTGCCTTCAGATCGACCAAGATACCATCGATAATCACAATGGCATTATCTACCAGCATCCCCATTGCCAGCACAAATGCCGCCAAGGACACACGCTGCATCGTGCCGCCGGCAGACAGCAAGAACAGAAATGAACCAAATACCGTTACCACCAGGCTGATTCCAATGATAACCCCACTCTTGAAGCCCATTGCCAACATCAGAATGAGTACAACTATAACCACAGACTCTATTAAGTTGATAACAAATGTACCCAACGAATCACCCACACGCTCCGGCTGATAAAACACTTTATGACACTCCACTCCTGCCGGTAAGCGGCTTCCTTTCAAATCGTCAAGCTTCTGTGCCACCGCACTGCCTACCTTGATGATATCCGTACCGCTGGAAGCAGCTACCAACAGTCCCAAAGCCTGCTCACCATCATAAAACAATTCATTACGTGTGGGATTCTCATAACTCTTTTCTATTCGCGCTATATCACGCAAACGCAACTGATCATCATCGTGTCCCTGAATAAGCATTTTTCCGATATCATCTACCGTCTTAAACTTATCGTTGACCGTTACACGAATACGATTATCTCCATTCTCATAATACCCCGTATAAGTCGTTTTGTTCTGCCCGTTCAATGTGGCAAGCACTTCGGCAGGCTTCACTCCCAAATTTGCCATCCGGTCTTGCAACAAAGAGATATTGATACATTCCGGTCTTGTGCCGTAGAGTTCCACCCTGTCCACCCCCTCAAGGTCACTAACTTCCCTCTTGATAAGTTCGGCATAATCAGACAACTCCCTATCCGTCAACCCATCTCCGGTCAAAGCATAAAACATGCCATATACATTGCCAAAGTCATCTTTCACCATTGGTGCGCTTGCCCCCGGAGGAAGCGAAGCACAGGCATCTCCCACTTTGCGACGCAACATATCCCAACATTGCTCCACATCCTCATCCTTCACCGTACTCAACAATTCTATCTGAATAATAGATAAGTCATTATAAGAATAACTCTCCACATTATCTATATTACCCATGGTACGGATATTTTTCTCCAACACATCCGTTACTTCCAACTCCACCTGATGCGCCGATGCTCCCGGATAAGTGGTAACCACCATCGCCAATTTCACTTTAACCTCCGGGTCTTCCAGCTTACTCATCTCATAGCAGGAATAAACACCTCCCAAAAGAAGGACAGCCACCAAGAAATAAACCAGATTACGGTTTTGAAATGCCCACTTACTAATATCCATTATAACAGCCCTCCTACATTAGTTGATGTAATAGGCGGCAACGGTTTCACCACCTCGCCATCCTCTATATGATGCACTCCCGATGACACGACAAGTTCTCCCGGCTGCAATGCATCCGAAGTTATCACACTGCGTCCATTGGTCAGCAGTCTGAGTACAGTCACTTCACAACTTCTCACCGTTCCTTTCGACGGGTCATAAACAAAGACTGCTGCCTTTCCATTCTTTTGCAAAACAGCCCCGCTTGACACTGACAAAGAATGCATATCACCTGCACTGCAAAAAACAGTAACCATAGTATTCATTCCCGGGGACGGAGAAGGCTTACCATCCTGCACTATTCTCAATCTCATAGAATATAACTGATTGGCATTTGCCTTGGGGGTGATACTGATACATTCCAACGGATAAAACTTGCCCGGATAAATATCAAATGTAGCATGATAACGGGTAAACTGTGTACGACGAATATACTCTGCTGCCGGCAGATTTATTTCCACTTCCGGTGCTCCTTGGCTGATCATCGAAATAACCGGCATCCCCGCCCCCACCGTTTCATGTTCATCAAACAAATGCTTTTGTACGAATCCGTCAAACGGAGCATAGAGATTAGTATATTCCAACTGATCCTTGTGGTGTTGATACTTGGCAGTTATCTGCTTCAGCCCATACACAGCCTTGTCATTGGCATTGGGAGTCGTTCCATTATCCTTATAAAGAGCCATCACACGTTCTGCCTCAGCCTTAACCTGCTGATATTCGGCCTCGGTAGCTTCCAGCTGAATCCGATAATCGGTAGGATCAAGTTGTGCCAACAACTGACCTTTCCTTACCCGGGCTCCGTCTTCCACACAAATTTTGCCTATCGTTCCGCTTACTCTGAAAGACAAATTAACGTCCTGAGCAGCTTTTACCTTCCCCGGAAACTGCAAAGGAGTTTGCCCTTCGACAGAAAAAACAGTGTCTATTTTTACTGTCTGCATTCTTCTAGTCTCTTTGCTATTATGACCGCAAGAAGCCGACATTACCATAAACGCACCTAAAATAATACAACAAAATAATTTCATAGATTTAAGTTTTAGTGTTTTCCTGCAAATGTACTCTACTTAAATGAAGTAACAAAGGTCTATATACCAAATTAACTGTTCTATTTATCAATTTCTTCTATAAATTAATACAGAACAGAAAGAAAGTTTTTCCGGTTTACCTGTTCTATTTTACGCTTTTAAATATAAATAATACCGATAACTTGGTCATCTTTAGAATAATAAATACCTTTGCGACCCTAATTTTAAAAGCAATGAAAATCGATATAACTAGACATACTCATCTAACCATTCTTTTTATACTGTTCCTTTCCATTTGCAGAACTACCCTTGCACAAGAAGCAAACAGCGATTCTATCGTAATCAGCTACCTGCAAGAATCAGGCATCCCCATCACCCAAAATAATCGCCTGAAACTGTTAAAAAGCGGACATACCAAATTTATCGACCTCTTTGAAGAAATAAGAAAAGCCAAGCATCACATTCATTTGGAATACTTTAACTTCCGTAATGACTCAATTGCTAATGCCCTGTTCGATTTATTAGGCGAAAAGGTAAAAGAAGGAGTGGAGGTACGAGCCATGTTCGATGCATTTGGCAACCTCTCAAACAACAAGCCTCTGAAAAAAGAGCATCTGAAAGCCATACGCAAAAAAGGAATTGAAATAGTGAAGTTTGATCCTTTTAAATTTCCGTATATTAACCATGCCCTGCATCGTGACCATCGCAAAATAGTGGTAATAGACGGCAAAGTGGGCTATACCGGAGGAATGAATATAGCCAATTATTACATTAAAGGTCTGCCTGAAATAGGTGATTGGAGAGATATGCATGTCCGCATCGAAGGTGATGCCGTAAACAATCTTCAGGATATCTTCCTTACAATGTGGAATAAAAGCACCAAACAGCATATCGGAGGAGCAATGTACTACCCTTTGCTCAATGATTCCATTGAGACCGGTGGCAAAACGGTAGCAATAGTCGACCGAGTACCGCGGAAAAGCCCCAAAATAATGCGCCGTATGTATGTTAAGTCATTAGACGCCGCACAACATAAAGTGCAGATTGTAAATCCCTATTTCACACCCACCCACAGTATAAAGAAAGCTATCAGACGAGCATTGAAACGTGGAGTAGAGGTGGAAATAATGATTCCCGGCAAATCAGACATCCCCTTTACCCCTGATGCAGCTTTTTACACTTCAAACAAACTCAGAAAAAAAGGAGCTGAAATCTATATCTATAACGGAGGGTTCCATCATTCTAAAATCATGATGGTAGATAGTTTGTTTTGTACCGTGGGCAGCACAAATTTAAATAGCCGGAGTTTGCGTTACGATTACGAAGTAAATGCCTTTATCTTTGACAAAGAAACAACCCACGAATTGAGCAGCATGTTTGAAGATGACAAGAAAGACAGCACATTGCTCACCAAGGAAGAATACAAAAAGCGTTCCGCATGGAAACGCTTTGTTGGCTGGTTCGCCAATATGTTTACACCCTTCCTTTAAATAAACAGTTTTTTACTTTGGCAAAAAACACGGTTTTACATCAATGAAAGTTTTTTCCTGCCTTATGGTTTTCACCTTATTATAAGGCAGAGAAAAAATAAATCCTCTTTTCACCTCCTTAAACTACAATATTTTTCTTATTTTTGCCCCAATATGTAATTTTGCCGTAGAAGGCACAAGAGACGAGATATAAGAATGAGAGTAGTTGACTTAATAAAAAGCACCGATAAAACGGCGTTTTCTTTTGAGATATTGCCCCCTCTGAAAGGAACGGGCATTGAGAAGCTTTATAAGACGGTGGATACATTGCGTGAATTTGACCCTAAGTACATCAATATCACCACCCATCGCAGCGAATATGTATACAAAGACCTTGGAAATGGTCTTTACCAACGCGCACGTATGCGCCGCCGTCCCGGAACGGTTGCCGTAGCTGCCGCACTGCAAAACAAATACAATATAACAACTGTGCCACATATCCTATGCAGCGGATTTACCCGCGAGGATACGGAATATGTATTGCTGGACTTACAGTTCTTGGGCATTACCGACTTGTTGGTATTACGCGGTGACAAAGCCAAACACGAATCCGCATTTGTCCCCGAAGGAAACGGATACAGCCATGCATTGGAACTGGAAGGACAGATTAATGATTTCAATAAGGGACTATTCGTCGATGGTTCTCCCATCAAGGTGACAGGAACACCGTTCAGCTATGGAGTGGCCTGCTACCCAGAGAAACACGAAGAATCACCCAATATGGAACAAGATATTTATTGGCTAAAGAAAAAAGTGGAAGCCGGTGCGGAATATGCCGTGACACAAATGTTCTATGACAACCGTAAGTACTTTGAATTTGTGGAAAGGGTGCATAAAGAAGGTATCAATGTACCTATCATACCGGGGATCAAACCTTTCGGCAAATTATCTCAATTGAGCATGATACCGAAAACATTCAAGATTGATCTTCCACAAGAATTGGCCTCAGAAGCCATGAAATGCAAAACCGATGAAGAAGCACGCGCCCTCGGAGTGGAATGGTGCATCCACCAATGCCGCGAATTGATAGCATACGGCGTGCCAAGTATCCACTTCTATACGGTGAGTGCCGTAGAAAGCGTAAAAGAAGTAGCAAAAGTAATATATTAAATATAGGCTGATGTTTTTTAAAGATGTAATAGGACAAGAAGAAGCAAAGCAACGGCTTATTGCCGAAGTGAAAGAGGGAAGAATCCCCCATGCCCAACTGATTTGCGGTCCCGAAGGTACTGGAAAGTTACCTTTGGCGATAGCATATGCCCGTTACATTTGTTGTGAAAACCGTGGAGAGCATGATGCTTGCGGCGTATGCCCCAGTTGCACCAAGTTCAACAAACTGGCACATCCCGATTTTCATTTCGTTTTCCCTGTCATCAAGAAAAAAGCCGGAAAAGATACAGTATGCGATGACTTCATATCGGAGTGGCGGCAATTTGTAATGAATAATCCTTATTTCAACCTTAACCATTGGTTAAAAGAGATGGGAGCAGAGAATCAGCAAGCGCAGATATTTGTCAAAGAAAGCGATGAGATTATGCGCAAACTCAGTTTGAAATCCAGTCAGGGAGGTTATAAAGTAATGATTATCTGGCTGCCCGAAAAAATGAACGTAGAATGCAGTAATAAGCTACTTAAACTATTAGAAGAACCGCCGGTACAAACCGTTTTCCTTCTTGTATCGGAAGAACCGGATGCACTCTTGCAAACAATTCAAAGCCGTACCCAACGATTCAACATTCATGGAATTGATGAAGCAGAAATAGCACAAGTGCTGCAAAGCAAATACGGATTGCAAGCACAAGATGCCAATGATATTGCCCACCGCTCTGAAGGTAATTTTTTGAAAGCACTGGAAACCATTCATCTGAGTGAAGAGAACAAACTGTTTTTCGAACTATTTGTCAGTTTGATGCGTCTGTCCTACCAGCGCAAGATACGCGATATGAAACGATGGAGCGAAGGAGTGGCAAGCATGGGACGCGAACGACAAAAAAACTTCCTTACTTATTGCCAGCGCATGATACGTGAAAATTTCATATTCAATTTTCACCGACGAGACCTGGTATATATGAGCAATGAAGAACAAAACTTTTCTACTCGTTTCGCTCCGTTTGTCAACGAACGAAACGTAATGGGAATAATGAATGAACTAAGTGAAGCACAGCAACATATAGAACAGAACGTAAATGCCAAGATGGTATTTTTTGATTTCTCGCTTAAAATGATTGTGCTGCTGGTGCAGAAATAACATATATATAACAACACTATGAATAATGAGTTTAAATTAAAGAACGGAAGCGGCTGTTTGTATTGCAAAGGCTGCGGACGACAGGATAAACAGCTGAATACTTACGACTGGCTGGCTGATATTCCCGGAAATGCCGAGGAACAGGAGATGGTTGAAGTTCAGTTCAAGAATACGCGCAAAGGATATTTCAAGAACAGCAACAAATTGAAGCTGGACAAAGGCGATATTGTTGCCGTGGAAGCAAGTCCCGGACATGATATCGGAGTAGTGACACTGACCGGACGACTCGTTCCACTGCAAATGCGCAAAGCAAACCTGAAACCGGATGTCGAAATTAAACGAATCTACCGCAAAGTAAAACCGGTAGATATGGAAAAGTATGAAGAAGCAAAAGCCAAAGAACATGATACGATGATTCGTTCACGCCAAATTGCGCTGAACCTGAATCTGAACATGAAGATTGGTGATGTGGAATATCAGGGGGACGGCAACAAAGCCATCTTCTACTATATTGCCGATGAACGCGTTGACTTCCGTCAGCTAATTAAAGTATTGGCAGAAACTTTCCGCGTGCGTATCGAGATGAAGCAGATCGGTGCACGGCAGGAGGCCGGACGCATCGGGGGAATCGGTCCCTGCGGTCGCGAACTGTGTTGTGCCACATGGATGACCAACTTTGTTTCTGTTTCTACCAGTGCGGCTCGCTATCAGGACATCTCACTCAACCCGCAGAAACTGGCAGGACAATGCGCCAAACTGAAATGCTGCCTCAACTATGAAGTGGACGCATACGTGGAAGCACAAAAACGACTCCCGAGTAAAGAAATCACATTGGAAACCGTCGACGGCACTTTCTACTTCTTCAAGGCTGATATACTAAAAGGTTCCATTACCTACTCCACCGACAAAAATTTCATGGCAAACATTGTGACAATTCCTGCACGACGAGCCTTTGAAATCATCAATATGAACAGACGTGGCGAAAAACCGGAAAACTTGCTGGAAACCATCAAGAAAAACGAACCGCAACAACCGGTTGATTTAGTGGAACAGGAAAGCCTAACCCGTTTTGACAAACGCAAAGGCAATAACAACAATCGTAAAAAGAAAAGAAAAGGAGAAACCAACGGCAATAACGAAGGTACTACCAACGGTAACAAGCCTCAACAGCTCAAAGATAACCAGCCGAAGGGCGAAGGACGTCCACCCAAAGGAGAAAACAGAGCTCCCAAAGGGGAAAACAGAGCTTCGAAAGGAGAAGGCCGCCCACCCAAAGGGGAAGGAAGACCTCCACGCGAAAATAAAGAAAACAGAGCAGAGGGAAAACGCAACCGTGAAGACGGCCGCGAGCGCAACCGTAACCGGCGTCCAGGCAATGGCGAGAACACCGCTTCTGCCAACAATAAAAATGGAAATAATAACGGTAACAATGCCCAAACAACTCAGAACAACAATTCCAAGCCACAAGCTCCTGTGGCTGATAAAGAATAAAATAGCTTGCCTGCCGATAATATATTTACTATTGACAGCATGTCACAGTAATACGGTTTATCACTCTTATCAATCCATCCCTACAACGGGATGGAGTAAGAGTGATACTCTTGTTTATACCCTTCCGGCTTCAATACCTGCGGGAACGTATGAAATGACTATCGGCATCAGGCATCAGGAAAGCTATCCGTATCGTGATTTATGGATGAATATCAGCACAAATGTAAAAGACACATCCACCTATACCACAGATACACTACAATTATTCCTTGCCGATAAAACAGGAAACTGGAACGGAAATGGTCCCGGCGGACTATATCAATTTACCAAGCTCTATACACCCTCTTTTACAATCGCCCAAGACAGTGCTTCCAGAAATATCCGCATCGTTCATATCATGACAGACAATCCACTGAAAGGAATCAGTGATGTCGGAATCCGTTTGGAAAAACCTTAATGACTTCCTCGTGCCGAATCAATGCGCAAAAATACAAAAAGCAGGATGGTAAAACCCCATAAAGAAGAGCCTCCATAACTGAAGAAAGGCAATGGAATACCGATTACCGGCGTTAATCCGAGTACCATTCCTATATTGATAAAGAGATGAAACAGGAAGATGCTCAGCACCGAGTAACCATATACACGTCCAAAGCGTGTGTGTTGTCTTTCGGCAATAACTATCAACCTTAAAATCAGAGTCATAAACAGTAGTAACACAATAGCAGAACCCAGGAAACCTTCCTCCTCACCCACCGTACAGAAAATAAAATCCGTATCCTGTTCGGGAACATATTTCAACTTCGTCTGCGTCCCATTCAGGAACCCCTTTCCCAACAGTCCTCCCGAACCGATTGCAATCTTGCTTTGATTCACATTATACCCGGCCCCTGCCAAGTCCTCCTCCATTCCCAGTACCACTTTTATACGTACTTGTTGATGAGGTTCAAGCACGTTTTCAAATACATAGTCGGCAGAAAAAAGGAAACCTACAGAGCCAATAGCAAACAGAGCAATATAAAAATAATCACGCATACGCTCGCGCATGGAAAGGAATATGAGATAAAAAACCAATGCCACACACAGTCCGTACTGAAACCACGTAATATCGAAAGGAATCACATAATAAGAAAAGAGCAACGCCAGTAAGGTCCCTCCAGAACCGAAACCGAGAATATACCACACCACCGGCTTCTTCTTACAATAAGAATTAACCAACAAGGCAGACAGTATCGTTATCAACAGCAAGACCGAAAATTCCCCGACCGATGTACAGTCATCTGCCATCATCTCCTGACTAAAACGAATGCCAACCACAAAATAAACCACAGCACAAATCCCGGCAAACAGAATGGAGCCGGGCATTCCTTCCCTGTACAGCATGAAGAAAAAAGCCAGATAGACCAATGCAGAACCTGTTTCACGCTGTAATATAATAAGCAACATGGGCAGTAATATCATCCCCGTTACCGGAAGAGAATACTTCAGCTTACTCATGGTGAATCCATAAACATTCATAAATTTAGCCAAAGCCAAAGCCGTAGCAAACTTGGCAAACTCAGCCGGCTGCAAACTGACAGGTCCAAACTTAATCCATGAATAAGAACCTTTCGTATCCTCGGCCAAAAAAGGAGTGACAAGCAATAGCAACATCATTGCCCCATAAAAAATATAGGCAAACATATCATAAAGCTTATCTTCGAGCATCAACAAAATAAATCCCAACCCCAATGAACAGGAAATCCACACCAACTGCTTACCGGCACGTGTATCGAAACTGAAGAAATCTATTTCACCATAGTCATAACTGGCCCCGCATACACTGAACCAGCCGAAGATAACCAATGCTAAATAGATGCAAATAGTTATCCAGTCTATCGACTTCAACATATTATCGCTCGTGTATGCCATAATCTATCCTCCTGTTTTGTATATCATTAGCTTTCACCTCACTGTCAGGAGACAATCCTCCTTTCAAATACTGTTCCATCATCAGTGCTCCGATAGGCACCCCATATACCGCACCAAATCCTCCATTCTCCACATAAACTGCAATAGCTATCTTCGGATTATTCATCGGAGCAAACCCCATAAAAGCAGAATGGTCTTTACCTCTATTCTGTGCCGTACCGGTTTTACCACAAACTTCTATACCGGGAATATTGGCTCCCCGACATGTACCACCCAATACAGCTGCACGCATCCCCTGCACCACCGTTTCATAATGCCGGCTACTCACCTTCGTATAATGTTTCGTACTATACAGAGTATCCAACGGCTCATCTTCCACTTCTTTTACCACATGGGGAGTAACATAGTAACCACGATTGGCTATTGTCGCTCCCAAATTGGCAATCTGTAACGGAGTCAATGTCACCTCTCCCTGTCCGATGGCAATACTGATAATAGTCAAACCGTTCCAAGAGCCCCGATAATTCTTGTCATAATACTCTGCATTCGGAATCATTCCCCGCTTCTCTCCCGGAAGATCTACACCCAACGGATATCCAAACCCCATCGAAACCATATAGTCACGCCAGGTAGACATCGCATTCTGTACCGAACCGTATTTTTTCTTGGCTCCTATCATGTGATACAGTCCCCAGCAAAAATAAGCATTACATGAAGTAGCAATAGCCGGAACCAATGCCAGAGGAGAGCCATGGGCATGACAACCTACACGAAGGCCTGCGTGTACAAATCCATGATAACAGGAATAAGGCGTCTCGGGCACAATAATACCTTCCTCAAGAAAAGTAAGGGCTTGTGATGTCTTAAAGGTAGACCCCGGCGGAAACTGTCCCATAATAGCACGGTTCAACAAAGGTTTCCAACTATCGCGTGCCAAATCCAAGTGATTCTTTCCCCGTTGGCGTCCCACCATCAGCCTAGGGTCGAAAGTAGGTGAAGATACCATACATAATATCTCTCCTGTTTCAGGTTCGATAGCAACAATACTTCCTATTTTCCCTTCCAAGAGTCGTTCTCCAAGCATTTGAAGCTCAACATCAATCCCCAATGTCAAATTCTTGCCCGGTACAGGAGTCTTGTCATATTTTCCGTCCATATAGCGTCCCTGAATACGCCCGCGAGCATCACGGAGCAATATTTCCACTCCTTTTTCTCCACGCAATTGTTTCTCATAAGAGCGCTCCACCCCCTGTTTACCGATAAAATCTCCACGCACATAATAATCATCCGCCTCTATATCCCGTTTGGAAACTTCGGCAATATCACCTAAAACATGAGCAGCTGAATTATAATTATACTGTCGGATGGTACGTCTCTGGATATAAAATCCGGGGAATTTAAACAGTTTCTCCTGAAACACTCCACATTCTTCGGCAGAAAGCTGGGTCATAAAGACCTGATGAGTATAAGGAGAATAACCCGGATTAGAGCGGCGATCTTTCATTTCACGAATACGCCTTTTAAAGTATTCCGGAGTAATATTCAACGTCCGGCACAAATCAAGTGTATCAAGATTTACCACCTCTTTCATCACCATAGTGACATCGTATGCCGGTTGGTTGTAAACCAATAATTTCCCATTACGGTCATACATCACACCACGACTGGGATATTGTGTCTTATTCAGAAAAGCGTTGCTGTCTGCATTCTTTTTATAGTCTTCGCTCATAATCTGCAAGGTAAAAAGACGTATCAGGTAAATCAGTACAATAACAACAACCGATCCACCAATCACATATTTCCGCTTCTCCAGATTATAATCTCTTTCCACTTATTTCTTCCTCCTTATTGCCTCGGCACATAATATACAAACAATTGTAATGGAGGCATCTGTCAATATTTTCAATAATAATACAGGCAGATTAAAAAACGAGAAAGTATCTATCACCATCAAAATGCTACAAAACAGGAATGTACACAACAGAATATACCGAAAGTAAGGAGAAATCCCCATACTCTTGATGCCCGGCTCAAAGTCTTCGGCACTGTCGCGTAACGTCACCAGCCTGAGGATAGGCTCACGCATAAAAGCCAATAACGTAGCGGCGGCGGCGTTCATTCCGGGAGTATTACTGAAAATATCAACTGTCAATCCGAGTAAAAACGACCACACCATCAATGTGTTACGACTTACACCCGAATTATACTTCAGAATAAAATAAATAAAAAAGAAAGGAGTGGCATATCCATTCATATGCATACGATTTAATACCAGCACTTGCAACAGTACCAGCCCGATAAACCACTCTATTCTTTGCAGATAAGTAATCATCAGTCTACTCTACTTATTCGTTTTAACCTGTTTTTCTAATTCCAGCTGTTCCTCTTGCCCTTTCTCCGCAATAACGCGAACATCATTCAGACGAGCAAAATCTGTAAAGAGCTTGACTCTAAGCAAGTAAGACAGACCATCATGACTGTCGGCTATATCGTCTACTGTCCCTATCGGAATTCCTGAAGGAAATACGGCACTGTGTCCGCTTGTCACAATGGTATCTCCCAAAGAGAATAATGAATGACGAGGCATATCTTTTACGTAAGCATATTCAGACGAACCACCGTCCCATTTCAAGAAACCGAAATAATCACTCTTCTTTATTTTACAGCTGATACTGCTTTTAGAATTCAAAACGGGAATAACGATGGAATGATGAGAAGAAGTAAGATAAACAATACCTACCACACCACTTCCGTTCACTACCCCCATTTCACTGCGCACACCGTCTGCCGTACCTTTATTTATAGTAATATAATTATCGGCATGAGTAATGCTATTATTGATAACACTCGCCTTGAAGATGTCATACCCCTGCAAGGCTTCCTGTTTCATCTGCTCGATACCACTGCTGTCTCCCGTCGCTTCCGTCAAGGCTTCACGAAGGCGTTCCACTTGCAGTTCCAGTTCTACATTCTTTTGTACCAATTCATCATTGATGGTTTTCAAGTGAAAATATCCGGTGACATTATTGGCTGCGTCATACACCGCACCGGCAACCCGGTTGGCTGAGGTAAAGAATGCACTTCCCTGATAACTGTTGAAACGGAATAATAAAGCAAAACTGATTACCTCCAGTAAAACAAAGAGGAACCAGTAATTATACTTTAAAAAGAAATTCAGCAGATTTCTCATCTTTATTTCTTCATTAATATCTTATCGCATCAAGAATGAGAAACGGTCTACATTCTTCAGTGCAATACCTGTACCTTTGGCTACACTCAGCAAAGGATCTTCGGCTATATGGAACGGAATATTAATCTTATCGGTAAGACGCTTGTCCAAACCGCGTAACAAAGCACCGCCACCTGCCAGATAAATACCATTCAACACAATATCGGCATACAACTCGGGAGGAGTCTGCTCCAATGCGCTCAAGATAGCAGTTTCAATCTTGGCAATACTCTTTTCCAAACAATGTGCCACTTCCTGATAATTGACAGGTACTTCCATAGGGAGAGCAGTAATACGATTAGGACCACGAACAATATAATCTTCGGGAGCATCATCGCCTAAATCAGTCAATGCCGCACCTACATGGATTTTAATACGTTCTGCCATACGTTCACTCACCTTTACATTATGCTGACGACTCATATACTCCTGGATATCAGCCGTTAAATCGTCACCGGCAATACGAATCGAGTTATTCGACACGATACCGCCCAATGAAATAACAGCAATCTCGGTAGAACCACCACCTATATCGACAATCATATTCCCTTCGGGTGCTTCCACATCAATACCGATACCGATAGCAGCAGCCATAGGCTCAAAAATCAAATATACATCACGTCCGCCGGCATGTTCTGCACTATCGCGAACGGCACGGAGTTCAACTTCCGTACTGCCTGAAGGCACACCGATAACCATACGTAATGAAGGAGAGAAAAAACGATTACCCATGTTCACCTTCTTAATCAGCCCGCGCATCATCTGTTCGCAAGCATTAAAATCGGCAATCACACCGTCACGCAAAGGACGCACAGTACGAATATTCGGGTTCTCTTTCTCATACATCATTTTAGCCCGCTCGCCTACGGCAATCATCTTGTCAGTGCGACGGTCGAGTGCAACGACCGAAGGTTCGTCCACTACAATCTTTCCGTTATTCAATATGATGGTATTGGCAGTGCCAAGGTCCATCGCAATCTCTTGTGTAAAGGAGAATAATCCCATAATTTTTATTTAATTGACAGGTATAATGAGAAGATGTGTCAAAGCCGGAATCTGTTATCTTCCTTTGACACACCCTCTCAAACTATTATATTAGTGTTTAAAATGACGGATACCGGTAGTAACCATGGCTACTCCATGCTCATTGCAATACTGGAACGTCAATTCATCTTTTACAGAGCCTCCCGGCTGGATAACAGCTTTCACACCTTCCTTATCAGCGATTTCCACACAGTCGGGGAAGGGGAAGAAAGCATCACTTGCCATCACTGCGCCATGCAGGTCAAATTCAAACGATTTGGCTTTCTCGATTGCCTGCTTCAGGGCATCCACACGTGAAGTCTGACCCACACCGCTTGCCAGCAATTGTTTGTTTTTAGCCAAAACGATAGCATTGCTCTTACTGTTCTTTACAATCTTGTTGGCAAACAACATATCTTCCACTTCGGCAGCCGTCGGAGCTTTCTCGCTTACTTGTTTCAAATCGGCAGCAGTTTCCACATCCAAGTCTCTCTCCTGAACCAACACCCCATTCAATAAAGAGCGGAACTGCTTCTTGGGCAACTTGGCTTCTTTACGCACCAAAATAATGCGGTTCTTCTTCTGCCCCAGAATTTCCAATGCATCCACATCATAATCAGGGGCTATGATAACCTCAAAAAAGAGTTTATTGATTTCTTCTGCTGTTTCCTTGTCGATAACCGCATTAGTAACCAATACACCACCGAAAGCAGAAACAGGATCACCTGCCAAGGCATCTTTCCATGCTTCAAGAACAGTAGGACGTGAAGCCAGGCCACAGGCATTGTTATGTTTCAGAATAGCAAAAGTAATTTCATCAAATTCATCAATCAAATCAACGGCAGCATTGATATCCAACAAGTTGTTATAAGAAATTTCTTTTCCGTGGATTTGGTCAAACATCGCGTCCAAATTACCATAGAAATAACCTTTCTGATGCGGATTTTCTCCATAACGAAGCTGCTTTTGATCTTCCATTGCACAACGGAAAGCAGAGCCTTCCCCACCGTCAAAGTAATTAAAGATAGCCGAATCATAGTGAGATGAAACTGCAAATGCTTCTTTGGCAAACCAACGGCGCTCTTCTCTTGAAGTAGTGGCACCATGTTCCAGCAACATATCGCGGAACGGTTTGTATTGTGCCTGACTGGCAATAATAACCACATCATTGAAATTCTTTGCAGCAGCACGTATCAATGAGATACCGCCTATATCTATTTTTTCGATAATAGCCTGTTCTTCCGCACCGCTGGCTACAGTTGCCTCAAACGGATACAAATCTACGATGACCAAGTCTATTTCAGGAATTTCGTATTTCTCAATCTGTTGCATATCCTGTTCCAGACCGCGACGGCACAAAATACCTCCGAAAACCTTCGGATGCAATGTCTTTACACGTCCGCCCAGAATAGAGGGGTAAGTAGTCAGGTCTTCTACCGCTTTGCACGGGAAACCCAATGATTCAATAAACTGTCGTGTTCCGCCTGTTGAGAGGAACTCTACTCCTTCTTCGTGTAGTTTGGTAATAATCTCATCCAAACCTTCCTTGTGATAAACCGATACCAATGCGGTTTTTATTCTCTTAGCCTCTGACATTTTTTATAGATTAAGTATTTGGGCTACAAAGGTATGAATTTTCAGTTTATATCTTCCACACAAAAAGGTGAAATATTATTTATCGGTTCATATTTGTCCTAAAACCCGGATTGTAACACAAATGTAACATATATGACATTTCATCATAACATAGCTCTTCTACCTTTGCGCCCATTAAAAATAGAGTGAACAAAATTTATGGAAACAATGTTTTTGGGAATCGTCGTATTCCTCTTTCTGCTAGCCATATTCGATTTGGTAGTAGGCGTCAGTAACGACGCAGTAAACTTCATGAACTCCGCTATCGGTGCCAAAGCAGCATCATTCAAAACCATTATCGCCATCGCCGCCCTTGGTATCTTTATTGGCGCCACACTGAGCAATGGTATGATGGACATCGCACGTCACGGCATCTTCCGCCCTGAACAATTTTACTTTCAGGAGCTGATGTGTATCTTTCTGGCTGTTATGGTAACGGATGTCGTCTTACTGGACATTTTCAACTCTTTAGGAATGCCTACCTCAACTACTGTATCTATGGTGTTTGAACTGCTGGGAGGTACTTTTGTATTAGCCCTCATCAAGATAGCAGGAGACGAAACCGGCATGTTGGGCTTTGCCGACCTGCTGAATACAGAAAAAGCCTTGTCCGTCATTTTGGGTATTTTCCTCTCGGTAGCCGTAGCCTTCTTCTTCGGTACATTGGTACAATACCTCTCACGCCTTCTCTTTACCTTTAATTATACCAAGAAACTGAAATACACCATTGGTTTGTTTGGCGGTGTTGCCGTAACAGCCATTATCTATTTCATGCTGATAAAAGGACTGAAAGACTCTTCCTTTATGACCCCTGACAACAAGCATTGGATTCAAGAGAACACTCTGATGTTGGTAAGTTGCAGTTTTGTATTCTTCACCATTCTGATGCAGGTACTGCACTGGTGCAAAATCAATGTATTTAAAGTGGTCGTTATGTTGGGTACTTTTGCTTTAGCCATGGCTTTTGCCGGCAATGACCTGGTGAACTTTATCGGTGTGCCCTTAGCCGGTTTCTCCGCATATACCGACTTCATGGCGAATGGCAATGGTAATCCGATGGGTTATCTGATGGATTCACTGAATGGTCCCGCCACTACCCCATTCTTATTCTTATTTTTAGCAGGAGTCATTATGGTATATGCCCTGATAACCTCGAAGAAAGCGCAAAATGTTGTAAAAACGTCGGTAGACCTTTCACGCCAGGATGAAGGCGATGAAATGTTCGGTTCATCAGCCGTGGCACGTAGTATTGTCCGTTCCACCATGACCGCTTCAGAAAACATAGCCAAGGTATTGCCCGACAACTTGAAACGTTGGGCCGACAGCCGCTTCTGCAAAGATGTTATGATCATGGAAAACGGTGCTGCATTCGACTTGATACGCGCCTCAGTCAATCTGGTATTGGCAGGTCTGCTCATTGCTTTGGGTACTTCTCTGAAACTTCCTCTTTCTACCACTTATGTTACCTTTATGGTTGCCATGGGTAGCTCGTTAGCCGACCGTGCATGGAGCCGCGACAGTGCTGTCTATCGCATCACCGGAGTTCTTTCCGTCATCGGTGGTTGGTTCATTACTGCCGGAGCTGCCTTCACTATTTGTTTTGTGGTAACACTCATTATGTATTACGGCGGCACATTTGCTATGCTGGCTTTGATTGCACTCGCCATATTCCTATTGGTGCGTAGCAATATCAACTACAGCAAGAAACAGAAAGATAAAGGTAAAGACGATATATTCGCACGCCTCATTACCAGCAAAGACAAAGAAGAACGTTGGACATTGCTCCGCCAGCACGTTAATAATACATTGGTAGCCGAAATGACATTTACCAACGAAACTTATCGTCAAATAACCGACGGATTCATCAACGAGAATTTGAAAGCCCTGCGTAAAGCCGTAAGCAATACCGACAGCCAGAAGGAAATGCTGAAAAAAATACGCCGCAAAGAGATTCTGGGTCTGCGCCGCATAGACAACTTTACCGCCATCGAAAAGAACACCTGGTTCCATTTGGGTAGTAATAGCTGCGAACAAATGCTCTACTGTCTGAAACGTATCTGTGACCCTTGCAAAGAGCACGTAGACAATAAATTCACTCCGTTATCAGAACGCGCCACCAATGAATTTATCCCTGTCCGCGACGAAATGACCGCACTGATGGCTCGCGCTACAGAAGTGCTTGCCAATAAGGATTACACTCAAACCGATGCTTTGCTGCGTGAAGGAGCTTTGTTGAAAAATAAGATTTCCACCCTGCGAAAACAGCAAATGGACCGCATACAGGAACGTGACGTGAACGTAAAAGCCTCCATGGTATACCTTAACGTGCTACAAGAATCACAGGAATTGGTATCCTGCTGGCGTCATTTACTGCGCGCAGACCGTATGTTCCAAACTGATTTGAAGAAATAACACACCTATTCTTATAATAAATAATAAAATTGTGATAGCTTCTTTTCCTTATTTAAGGAGAAGAAGCTATCTTTGTCTCATTATAATCCGTGATTATTCATAATTATTACAATAACAATCTATGGAAAACCTCAATCAAATTATCAAGCAATTCCCCGAGGTGGGCGAAGTAAAAGAAGTAAAAGCACTGACTTCAGGGCTGATCAACCAAACTTATTTAGTAAAAACTGTCGATCCCCAAGAAGCTGATTACGTATTACAACGTATCAACCATCAGATATTTACCGACATCGACATGTTACAGCACAACATCGAAGTGGTGACAGGTCATATCCGCAAAAAACTGGAAGCACAGAACGAAACAGACATCGACCGCAAAGTGCTCCGTTTCCTTCCGGCTACCGATGGAAAGACCTTTTATTATGATGGCGAAGGCTATTGGCGCGTATCAGTATTCATTCCCCGTTCACAGACTTTGGAAGCTGTCACTCCCGACTCTTCTTATTTGGCAGGTTTGAAATTCGGCGAATTCCAAGCTATGTTGGCCGATGTGCCCGAACAGCTGGGTGAAATTATTCCTGATTTCCACAACATGGAATTCCGCATGAAACAGTTGCGCGAAGCCGTTGCCACCAATGCAGCCGGCAGACTGAGCGAAGTGCAGGACATCGTTGATGCCATTGAAAAAGATGCCGACGAAATGTGCAGTGCCGAAAGACTGTTCCGCGAAGGCAAACTTCCGAAACGTATCTGCCACTGCGATACTAAAGTCAGCAACATGTTGTTTGATGAAGACGGTAAAGTGCTTTGCGTTATCGACCTCGACACTGTCATGCCCAGCTTCATCTTCTCCGATTTCGGTGACTTCCTTCGTTCGGCAGCCAATACAGGCAAAGAAGACGAAAAGGATTTGAACAATGTCCGTTTTAATATGGAGATTTTCAAGGCATTCGCCAAAGGATACATTGAATCAGCCCGTTCGTTCCTGACTCCGGTTGAAATTGAGATGTTGCCATACGCTGCTACCTTGTTCCCATATATGCAGGCTGTACGTTTCTTGGCCGACTATATCAACGGTGATACGTATTACCAGACCAAATACGAAGGTCACAATTTGGTACGCACAAAAGCCCAATATAAATTATATCTGGAAGCAAAAGCTGCCGTGCCCGAAATGAAGGCTTACATTGCAAGTCTGCTGTAATAGATATTTTTTCATTGCAGGGGCTCAAGAACTGAGTCCCTGCAATGTATAATCTTCACTAACGTTTGGGAATATCCACAGACTTCTCACTCTTTCCTTTCAGATGTTCTGAGAAATAATCCACCAGTCTCCAATAAAAATATTCATTCATGTCACCGAATCCGTGGCGCTGCTGCGGTAAAATCAGCATATCAAAGCGTTTGCCGGCACGGATCAATGCATCAACCACGCGCAGTGTATTACCCGGATGCACATTGTTATCAATGTCACCGTGAATCAGCAGCAAATTGCCTTTCAGCTGTTTAGCAATCTGAGGATTGGTCGCTATCTTGTAAACAAAGGTAGTATCTCCCTTTTCGCTTACCACTTCCTTTACTCCGTGATGCGTTTCGCTCCACCAACGGTTATAAATATTATTATCATGGTTTCCGGCACATGAAACGGCAACCTTAAAGAAGTCAGGATATTGACACATGGCAGCCGTACTCATAAATCCGCCTCCCGAATGTCCGTGAATACCCACTTTATCTATATCTATATAATTATAACGCATTGCCAACTGCTCGATAGCATATTTGTGGTCGGCCAAGGGATAATCGCGCATATTGCCATATCCATAGTTATGATACCACTTGGAACGGCTTGGATGTCCGCCACGTTGTCCTACCGAAATGACGATGAAACCGGCTTGTGCCAATCGGTCTGTACGCGGAGTCATACGAGTAAACGGATAAACCGTACCTTCAACCTGCGGCCCCGGATAAACATAGTCTACAATAGGATATACCTTTGTAGAATCGAAATTAAACGGTTTATACATCACACCATAAAGGTCGGTCACTCCATCGGCAGCTTTCACCTTAAAAGGTTCGGGAAACTTGTAACCGGCAGCAAAAAGCTGCGAGAAATCACTTTCCTGAATCGTCATCACTTTATTACCGTTCGTATCCAGCAAGTCGGCACAAGGCACTGTATTGACACGTGAAAAGTTATCCACCACAAAACGAGCCTCATCATCCACTTCCACGCGGTGGAAATAATCCCCCTTTGAAAGTTGCTTCAGTCCGCTACCATCCAAATTCACCCGATACAAGTGCTCATAATACGGGTTCTCGTTCGGGTTCATACCATTGGCAGTGAAATAAATGACACGCGCTTTATTGTCTACTTTCAATATTTCTTCCACATGCCAAGGTCCCTTCGTGATACGGTTTTTCAGATTACCTTTATCATCATATAAATAAAGATGCGCCCAACCGTCGCGTTCACTCCACTGTATCAGTTCTTTTCCATTGCTCAAAAGATGCAAAGGACGCGTTTCCTGATAAGTATTCATACGCTCTTTAATAACAGGAACAATAGAATCCTGCCCCACAGTGTAAGAACAAATATCTATCCGATGCAAGTCACGGCTTTTACGTGAAAGATAGAAACGGTTATTGTCACCCAGCCAGATTGAAGGCTGATCTTCCATATCACGCTGTTTCTGTAGCCACGGACTGTAAGAGAGTCCCAAAGTCTGATCTTTATAAGCGTCCACCTTTATTTCTTTCCGGCTGTTGTCACTCATATCAAACAAATACAAATGTTCTATCGGAGCTTCTTTTTCACCGGGCATCTGATATTTATAAGTTTCCAGGGTAGGACGCGGTTGTGCCATAGAGTTAATCACCCACAACTCTTTTACGGCCCGGTCATCGGAAACGGTCATTGCAAAATGACGGGAGTCGGGCGACCACACCCCATACACCCTGCGACGCTTGCCATTACACAGCGTATCAGTGTTGAGCGTACTGTAAGGAATACCGTAGCCAAAATCTTCCACACCGTCTTTGGTCAGCTGAATTTCGACAATAGTACTGTCCTTTTCATTCTTCTTTGCCTTCTCATAATCTTCACGGCTCATACGATAAAGATTCAGGTCTTTGGCATAAACCACCGTCTTTCCGTCAGGAGAGATTGATCCCCATCTGATTTTCTTGGGTTCTTTTTCTTTATCTTTCAGATGAGTGAGCTTACGGGTGGGATAATCGTAAGAAAAATAAAAGACTTCTTTCTCGGTCTTGCCTTTTTTATCTTTTTTCTCCTTATCCTCCTTCTTGGGCTTGGCATCCTGAGAAGATACCACCTCAAAAGTAAAAGTACGACCGTCTTCCTGAGCTTTCAAGTTCCTGATGGGAAGATGACGCGCTTCAAAAGGGTCTTTTACAATTTCGGTCAGCTGCGAGGCCATTTCATCACGGTCGAAAAGCTGCTTCTTACTGCGTGCCGAAGGGTCTACCACATACCAAAAGGTACCTTCACTTGTTTTATACTGAAACCAGAAGTTATTCCCTTTCTGAAACCAATGAGGGTCTACCACAGTAGAGAACAACATGGTGTTCAGTTTCTCCTGAGTAAATTTTTCCGCCTGTAAGTACTCCGGCAACCTTTCTTGTGCCTGTACTACGGGTGTAGTTGTACATAATCCACCTACCAACAAGGTGAACAATAGCATTTTCTTCATAATATTTATTTGTTATCGTGTTAGTTTCGTCTTTATTATATCTTGTGGAAGTATGCTGCTTAAAACGTAACTCTTATCATCCTTTATAAGCCCGACAGGTACCAAACCGGTCTGTTTTTCAAGTTCTTGAAAAGACTACTGTAAAAATCAGAGATATGTGTTCTTTCATGTAACAGATACTCAATAAAATAACGGTTCAAAAGTACATAAAAACAGCATACCCAACAAATATCAGAACATAAAAACAGTATTTTAAAAAGGGAAAATTACGAAAAGATGCAGCTGTTTCCAAAATAGAAACAACCTCTCATCCCGATGGGTCTTTGGCACAATGTTTCCCAAACAACAAGGCTTTACGCTTCGCGGCTTGGTTTACCAATAGCGATGAAACCATTGACGGCAAGAGCAAATCAAAAGCATACTTGAGATTTCAAGGATTTCTCCCTTTCTCCTTTCATTAGTCGTTGAAACGCCCTATTGATGGGGGTCCGGTAGTGAATGAACATTGTGTCACCACCCTTTCAGCCTCCTTTCATTCGTAAAACTTCTTCCGGCAGGATAAAGGCTGAAGGCAGCTTGTGAAGGGACTTGGGAAGCACGGCTGAAAGGAGGATGAAGGGATATCCTGTCATTCTTAACAATCTGATTATAAGCATATTTCGGCTAAAATGAAAGAATGAACGGAGAAGAAGGAATAACCGACTTGGTGAGGGGATGCATTCTGCCCTTACAGGAAAAACATGCCGAGCTTTTTAAAAAAGAAGGTGGTGTTTTCAAAAAAGACCTTGATGTTTTTAAAAATCCTCAAGGTCTTTTTGCAACATACAGTGCAAGCTGCCTATTTGTAAAATGTGTACGTACGCATCGGGCCACACATACGGTGGCATAAGCCCACACGTATATACGCATTGAGCTACACGTACGTACGCATGAACCTGCACGTATATATGTACCACCAAGGGAAAATTGTATATCGCATCAATCAAATTCAATAAAAAATCGGGAAGTGAATAGAATCCGTTGCCGAAGATATTCACTTCCCGATTGAATGGGATGTAATTCTCAACTGAGAATGAGAAGGGAGTGTGTCAAAACTAAGCCGGGCTATCCAATTGTCAGATGTAGGGGCAGGGTTTGCCTGCCCGAAGACACAAAGCAAACAGTTTTCGGGCGAGCCCTTAGAAGGAGTAGAAACAATAATATCGGCTACTTTACCCTTCACATCCAACAAACTGTATGAGAAATTGTCAGTCAGTTCCACTGTGGCAGGAGTAAAATGAATTCCCGGCTGCTACCATTCAAAAAAAAGAGCACCCCGAAGGATGCTCTTCCATATTAAAGATAAATACTAAAGACGTATTATTTCTTTTCCACCTTAATGCTTGAAGTATATACAATACCTGTAGCATCTTCAAATGTTGCAGTCAAGGTAGTTTCGTAAGTAGGAGAAGACGGATCGCTATTTGTGAACTCTAATCCATCAGTACCCTCTACTACTGTTACTGTAGGAATACCTGTACTCCATGTTACTTTGATTTGCTTATCCGAAGCATCTGATGCATTGCTATTACCGAATGCATATCCTTGTAATTTGTTAGCATCAGCACTTGGATAAGAATTTGCAACATTAGTTGAATTTACAGCTAAGTCTGCGCTTAAGAAGTTAATAGCCAAACCTTGTTTTTTATTGCTAGGTTTGGTCAATCCGGCTATTTTACCATCAGCAGCTATACCAACCGTACCGGTAACAACTGCATTATCTTTATAGAATACAATCTTACCACCATCAAAGATAGTCTGAAGTTTTACTGTAAACTTAGATGATTCAACAGTAAATGCCTTCTTAATAGCTTTTAATGTGGCCTCTTCACTACCTGAACCGGTATATACAGTCATTGCGTCCAAAATACTATAAGAAGCAGTTGCTTTCAATTCACTGTTAGCAAGAGCCTTGCCTTTGTAAACTACAGCCTTATCCAAAGTTACCTGCTGAGCATTACCTACTGTACCAACAGCAACATTATTAATCTTATCAAAAGCATAAGCAATCTTATTGTAATTAGCATCTACTCCCGATTTAGCAGTGTATGCATTTGACATACTGATTAATGCATCATTGGTAGAAGGATAAATTCTAGCTCCATATACACCTTCTGTCCAAGCATCTGTTGCAGCAAACAAATCATCGAATGCAGGAACTGTCACATTTACAGGCATAGCAATCTTAGCGATTTCATTACCAACAGTAGTACCGTCCTTGATTACCAAATTCAATGTGTATTTACCCGGCTTAGCATCCTCAGCTACATTATTATTAGCGACATCAGTAGCTACAGCTATTTCAATAAAGCGAAGTGATTCAAGACCATCATCGCTAGCACTCCATTCAGCACCTTTCTTACCCTGAGCATCGGCTTTGTAATAAGTTGATGTAAACACATTATCATCACTAGCAACAATAAATCCTTCCTGGGTTGCAGCTTCAACTACAGAAAGCTGGTTTGCATTCTGTACAGCTTCAATTGTTGCTGCATCCAATTTACTCAATGCATCACCTAAGTCTATCAGGATAGCAGGTAATACTTTAGTGAAATCAGCGTTCGGCATAACCTTATACTCGGTAGCAGAAATTTCTGTCGGAGTATCGATAGAAGCACCTGCCAACTTCAAAGTGATAGTATTAGAGGTCGTAGTTTCTACACCACCGATATTCACCATGTGTACAGTTGCAACAAGAGTTTCACCACTTGCAGCTTGCGGAACAGTAACAGTCATACCATCTGCTTTAACACCTAATTTTTCAGCTTTTGCCTTATATGTTCCTTCAAAAGTGATATAAGAGTCATACAAGTTAGCAGCAGCATACTTCAATGTTGTCGTTCCTACAGGAAGTTCAATACCATTAGTAGCGCCCTTAACTTCTGTACCTTCTGCATCTATATAAGACAGGTTAGCAGCAGCAAAACTAATCGCTGTAACAGGAGATGATTCAGGTACTTTTGTTTTAATGGCAATATCATAAGCAGTATAAGGAATACCATTTACACACAAAGCATACAAAATTTCCTTACTAGCATTAGCACCTGTACCTTTAAATACCTTATTAATATTATCAGCAGTAACCTCATCAGTCATTTCCACCGTCAAGTTCCAATTACCGTTTTCAGAAGCTGCACGATCGCCAACAATAACGCTATTAAATGTATTAGGAGTAGCAATAACCTTAACAGGAGCTACATTACCCTTGCTGTCTACCAAAGTAAGTTTTTGAGCAGACAAATCGTAATTCTTAGGAGAAACAACCAAATCAGCAACACCAATCTGACCAACTAAGAATTGATCCTTTTCAATGGCACCTTTAGGACCTTTCCAATCTAATTTAGCAGCTTTCGCTGAAGAGATTGCCTCAGCATCATCAGCAGCACCTGTAGCAACAGTATTACCGATTGTCAATCTGGCAGGCAAAGAAATAGCAGTCAACGCATTAGCAGTCAACGGTAATACGATAGATTGCATCTTACCGCTTTCATCCGGCATATGCAGAGTCACTACACCGTCTTTTACTACTGCATAAGCATCACCGGCAGCTTTGTATTCAGACTTCACAAAGTCTTTTGCTGCTTTGTCATAGAAATACCAATATCCGTCTTTTACATACGGAGTCATATCCACAGCTTCTTCACCTTCACCCGTAGTAGCAAACCAACCTGTAGCTTTGCCATCAATACTGATTTCACCGGTCTTGTCGTCAATCACAACCTTGCTACCGGGAGCAGCACTGGCAACGGTCAGGTTGTAAGAAGTACCGTCGCTTACCGATACTTTGAAACCACCGTCTACCGATTCAATCTTGGTAACATAAGCGCCACCGGCATTTACTTTACTTTCAAGATCTGAAAGTTTTGATTTCAGATCGGTCAGTTCCTTGTTGATTGCATCGATGTCATCGTCGTAATCCTTACAAGACACAAATGTTCCTGTTGACGAAACCATTAAGGCTCCGAACAGGATTGCACTTAAAAACTTTTTGTTCATAATAGAAAAACTTTAAATTTATAAATTTAAAAAACTAAAATTGGTTATACATATTCTGTTGGTTCCGAGAGCTTTTCTCTCTGTCCATATTTCATATAACGTTTGGGAGAAACACCCGTCACCTTTTTAAAAGCAGCATAAAAAGCACTTCGCGACAAGAACCCGCAGCGTTGAGGCAGCTCCTCCGGCAGACACTTGCCCGAACGGAGCAGTTCCTTGGCATATTCCACCCGATACGTGTTCACCAACTCTTTCAGATGGCAACCGAAGTAGCGGTTGACCACATTCGACAGATAAGTCTGGTTCGTCTCAATCATATCGCTCAGCTTTTTCAGTGAGAGCTTCGGGTCAAGAAACACTTGGCGCACTTCCAAATAATACAATACATATTTATATAGCTCACAATCGACTTTCCTTTTCGGAACCACTTCGCTGTCCGCATACTTCTGTTCCCAATAAAGCCGGGCAGCCCTGAAAAGCAGATTCTTCTGCCTTTCGGAAGTAAAAGTGCGCTTGTCGCGGTGTAGAAACAGGTAGTCCATTGTACTCTCTTTTTATCGTCTCTATTTCAGATAAATATACATCTTTCAAACCCTTAAAAAAGGGTTGCGTTCGGTGCATCTCTTAGTAAGAGATACACCGAACGCACATAAGCACTTTATTATTAGTTGTTTAAGCCCATAAAAAAGCGTCCTGAAACTTAAGACTAAAGATATTTTTGCACTTGCCTTGTGATTTTTCTTCTCAAAAAGTTTTAATTATCAAAACTTTGTGTAAATTTGCAGCGAAAAGTGTATCTCTTACTAAGAGATGCACTTTTTTCTTTTCTCTCCCAAAATCTTATCCATCACATTATCAATCGATTAAATACAAACCAACATCTTCTTTCCTTTCAAAAAGCAAGCATTAAAAGTTGTAAAGGTATTATAAATAAAGAACTTAGGATTGTTTAGAAAAGAATGGATTGTTCCGAAAGGAGACTTAAGGGTTTTTCGAAAACGCTTTCCGGCCTATCCGAAAATGTACATTTGTTCATCAAACACTTTTAACCATACACAATAGAAGAGCAACCACCGGCAATCCAGATACAATAAAATTACAGATAAATTTACTTTCCATATAGTTGTTTTGCCTTAATAACAGACCTTCTATCTTTTATAAAACAAAAGTTATTGTTACCAAGAAAAGCAATGTGTTACTCTAAATAAAGAGAATACATCATTCGGTTTTTCGTGTGCGAAAACAATAAAATCGTGCGCGATAACAATAAAAAGTGTACAAAATTGTCCATTTTACTAATAATTAAGGTTTTCCCGTTTGATTAATTGAGAAAAGGTTTTATTTTTGGGGCAGTTTTTAATTTATACTATTGTAGAAACACGTTCATTTAACTATTAAATCACAAGAGAATGGAAGAAGTTTTCAGTTATATCATCGGTCTGGGTGCAGCTGTGATGATGCCTATTATCTTTACAATCTTAGGAGTTTGTATCGGTATTAAATTAAGCAAAGCATTAAAAAGTGGTTTGTTGGTCGGAGTAGGTTTTGTAGGATTATCAGTTGTTACAGCCTTGTTGACCAGCAGCCTCGGACCCGCTTTAAGTAAAGTTGTCGAAATATACGGCCTTCAATTAAAGGTATTCGATATGGGCTGGCCTGCTGCCGCCGCTGTTGCTTATAACACTTCCGTAGGTGCATTTATCATTCCGGTTTGCCTGGGTGTCAACATATTGATGTTATTAACAAAGACTACCCGTACTGTTAATATCGACTTATGGAACTATTGGCATTTTGCCTTTATCGGAGCAGTAGTTTATTTTGCGACAAACAGCATTCTGTGGGGATTCTTTGCTGCCATTATCTGCTACATCATCACCTTGATTTTGGCAGACTATACAGCAGACAAGTTTCAGGGCTTTTATGAAAAGATGGAAGGTATCTCCATTCCTCAGCCTTTCTGTGCAGGATTTGTTCCATTCGCTATTATTATCAATAAAGTATTGGACAAAATACCCGGATTCAATAAACTGAATATTGATGCCGAAGGCATGAAGAAGAGATTCGGTTTATTGGGTGAACCGTTGTTCTTAGGTATTCTGGTAGGTTGTGGCATTGGCGCACTGTCTTGTAAAAACGGACAGGAAATGGTAGACAAGATTCCTTATATTTTGGGCTTAGGCATTAAGATGGGAGCTGTTATGGAATTGATTCCACGCATCACCGGTTTGTTTATTGAAGGTTTGAAACCTATTTCTGACGCTACCCGCGAAATGATTGCAAAGAAGTTTAAAGGTGCAGTGGGTCTTAACATAGGTATGAGCCCTGCTTTGGTCATTGGGCATCCTGCAACTTTGGTTGTATCCCTGCTATTGATTCCTGTTACTCTGTTATTGGCAGTAGTACTCCCCGGCAATGAATTCTTACCTTTGGCATCATTGGCAGGTATGTTCTATGTATTCCCATTGATATTGCCCATTACGAAAGGCAACGTATTTAAAACCTTTATTATCGGATTCATTGTATTGGCCATCGGTTTATATTTCGTTACCGATTTGGCTCCTTATTTTACCCAAGCCGCACAAGACGTTTATGCCAAAACTCAAGATGCAGCCGTAAATATCCCTCAAGGTTTTGAAGGTGGTGCATTGGACTTTGCATCCAGCCCCTTCTCTTGGGCTATATTCCACATGACTTATACATTCAAAATTATCGGTTCTGCTATCCTGGTATTAATAACCCTGTTTCTGATGGTATTAAACCGTCGTGCCATCATCAAATATCAGCAATCGGTAAAAAATGCCCAATAATAAAACAGAAAATAAGATAACTAATAAATAAGAACGAAAATGAAGAAATTAGCAATTGCAATGATGCTGGGTGTTTCTGCTTTGACAGCTTCAGCCCAAGTAAATTACAAAGTACAGACAGCTTGCCATCCGCAAGATGTAAAACACTATGATACAGAACGTCTGCGCAACTCATTCATGATGGAGAAAGTTATGGCGCCGGATGAAATCAATGTCACTTATACGCTTTATGACCGCCTCATCTACGGAGGTGCCATGCCGGTAAACAAAGTCCTGAAGTTGGAAACATTCCGCGAACTGGGCCCGGAAATCACTTACTTCCTCGAACGCCGCGAACTGGGAGTAATCAACATAGGTGGTGACGGAGTAGTGACCGTAGATGGTAAAGAATATCCTATGAAGTACAAAGAGGCACTTTATGTGGGTTGCGGCAACAAAGAGGTTACTTTTAAGAGCAACGATGCTACCAAACCTGCTAAGTTCTATATCAATTCAGCACCGGCTTATAAACCATATGTCACCCAATTGATTACAACCGATGCCAAACTCCAAAAGGCAAATCCCAAGAAATATGCTTTAGCTATATCTGACCACTACGGTAAAATGGAGGATAGCAACGACCGTATTGTAAACCAGTTGATTGTGAAAGATGTATTGGAAAGAGTAAAAGACGGTGGTACAAACCAACTGCAAATGGGACTAACCGAACTTGCTCCGGGTTCTGTATGGAATACCATGCCGGCACATACCCACACACGCCGTATGGAAGCCTATTTCTATTTCAATCTGCCCGAAGGAAATGCCATCTGCCACCTAATGGGTGAACCGCAAGAAGAGCGTCTGGTGTGGCTGCACAACGAACAGGCTATTACTTCTCCCGAATGGTCTATCCATGCAGCAGCCGGAACCAGCAACTATACCTTTATTTGGGGTATGGCAGGCGAGAACCTGAAATACAGTGACAAGGATGAAATCAAATATACAGAAATGAAATAAACAGATTCTACTCTCGTCTGATTCTCATTGATGTTTGTCATTCTGAATGTGATGAAGAGCTTTCATTATTATGATTAAGATTCTTCGGCACTTTTGGAATGACAAATTTGTTTTTTATCATTGTTGACCGAATAATACTTACTTTTGTGCCATTAAGAAAAACATAATCTACTAAATCTATTATTATGAGTACATCTCAAAGTTCTACCGGGAAAATGACAAACTTCAGATGGATAATCTGTGCCATGTTATTCTTCGCCACTACCGTCAACTATTTGGACAGACAGGTACTGTCGTTGACATGGAAAGATTTCATCGCTCCCGAATTCCATTGGACAGATTCAAACTATGGAGATATCGCAGCTATTTTTTCTCTTGTATATGCCATTGCCAACTTATTTGCCGGACGTTTCATTGACTGGATGGGTACCAAAAAAGGTTATCTCTGGGCTATCGCTGTATGGTCGTTGGGGGCCTGTATGCATGCACTTTGCGGTTGGGCAACCGAACAGACACTGGGTATACACAATGCAGGAGAAATGATCTCCGCCACCGGAGCTGTTGCTTCTACCATTGCCATCACCAGCGTGTATTATTTCATTGCGGCACGCATCGTGTTGGGAATAGGTGAAGCCGGCAACTTCCCTGCCGCCATCAAAGTAACTGCTGAATATTTTCCTAAGAAAGACCGCGCTTATTCTACTTCCATTTTTAATGCCGGAGCTACTATCGGAGCTTTAGCCGCCCCCGTTACCATCCCGACATTAGCACGCTATTTCCAGAATATCGGTATTGGCAATGGATGGGAAATGGCATTTGTTGTCATTGGCGGATTGGGATTTATCTGGATGGGATGCTGGATGTTCCTTTACAAAAAACCGGCAGCCAACCCACGCGTCAATACAGCAGAACTTGAATACATCGAACAAGACAATAACGACGAAAACCAGACAACCGAACAACAGGCAAGCGCCAATGAATTCGACAATAAGAAAATCCCTTTCTGGACTTGTTTCAAATACCCTCAAACATGGGCCGTATTCATTGGCAAGTTCATGACCGACGGTGTGTGGTGGTTCTTTCTCTTTTGGGCGCCTGCCTATATTTCGGACGTATATGGATTTGCTTCCGACACCGGCACGGCACAACTGTTGATTTTCGTTTTATATGCCATCACCATGTTGTCTATCTATGGTGGCAAACTGCCTACCATCATTATCAATAAAACCGGAAAGGACCCGTATGCCGCCCGCATGCAGGCGATGTTTATCTTTGCCTTATTCCCTTTACTGGCATTATTTGCACAACCGCTCGGCAACTATTCCTATTGGTACCCGATTATTATCATCGGCATTGCGGGAGCGGCCCATCAGTCTTGGTCTGCCAACATTTATTCCGTAGTAGGCGATATGTTTCCCAAAAGCACCATTGCCACTATTGTAGGTATCGGCGGTATGGCAGGCGGCATCAGCTCATTCCTTATTAATATGGGATCGGGCAGATTATTCGACTATGCCGCACAAACCAATATGAAGTTTATGGGATTTGAAGGAAAACCTGCCGGTTATTTCATTATCTTCTGCATCTGTGCAGTAGCCTATCTGCTAGGTTGGATAATAATGAAAATATTAGTACCGAAATATAAACCTGTCGATGCTTAACAGCCAATCGGCCGATTCATGATGCTCAATAATAAATGAGGGGTATGCCAAAACGTGGATGATGCTGTCATTTTACCCGTAGGGGCGAGGTTCTCTCGCCCGAAAACAGCTTGCTTTGTATATTACTCCCAAGGTTGTAACCACCGGTTCGGGCAGGCAAACCCTGCCCCTACAGTTGACTATTTGATAGACCATTTTACTTTCGGTCCCCTCATTTTCTGTTTAGTTTTAGTGTTGCATTCTCTGATTTATAGTCTTTTACATGATATACGTCCTGTCCAGCAGTTTCTCTGCCCAAGTGTGCTCACCGGCAATCCATTGTGCATCTTCCTGAGTATGGGGTTGCTGATACATTGCGTTCAACATGTCCTGATATTCATGCAACAAATGAACGGCATCCGCCTGTTTGTTTTCCCTGAGCAACAATAATATCTTCATCTTGCAAATATTCACATTGGTTATCTTAGACGTCTCATCCGCCTTATTCAGATACTCCAGACATTCAGCATTGCTTTCCTTGCTATTGGATAGTTTCATAATGCTGCGTGCCACCATCAGATAATCATCCGAACAAGCCATCGCATTATTGATATTCTTCATAGCCAAACGCCTTGATTCATTATATTTCTTATTATAATCCATCATACCGGCTTCATAGCTGACCACTGTAGAAGTTTTCTTTAAATAGTTCCGGTCTTCATCCAATGGAGTAAACTTACCCAGCTTCCCTACCCTTTCGGGCAATGAACCATACGCACCATACTTGGATAATGCTTCTACATCTTTATTACGCTGATAGTATTGATTGATTTTACTCAAAGCGGAAACCATTGCATCCTTGTTCTTTTTCATCAGCACCATAAAGTTCATGACTATATGGTCGGCTTCTTTCTCTTGTTTTTCCGAATAATCCAACCCCATACGATTGGCAATGTTATCATTCACCAATGCCTGAACGACATCATTCGTTGCAAAGACCAGCCCGGGAACATAATAATCATAACGATCGTACAGATATTCCTCTGTAGCGGCAACCACTCCGTCCGCTACAGCTCCCCAGAACTGTGCACGCTTGGCACGGGCAATATTCTTGTTCACGGTGATAATGGCATGATCGAGTACATAATGGGCTACTTCACGGCTCATCACTGCATATAATTCTTCTTCGCTGTCCAAAGCAGTCAACATTCCCGTAGAAACCAGCAGACAGTCGTTACCCAACATCAACATATCGGGAGCCGGAGATTTCAATACACGCACCAACGGAGTTCCTTCACGCAGGACAGCCATCTTTTCGGGAATGATACTTAACAGCATACATTGCAAATAATCCTCTATTGCAGCATCATCATAAAAAAGCTTAGCGTGCTCCAGTTCTTTCATATAATCATCCGCTTCACGAGCCTGCTCTTGCCGCATTCCCCCTTGGTAGCCTTTCTTTTCATAATAAGAGATTAAATCGTTTGACAGCTGTGCAATCTGCCAAAATGAAGTCTTATCTGCGGGAATAAGCTTCAGTACATCCAATTCCTCCATAGGAATGCCTACCTGCACCCCGCCGACCACCACCACTGCCTGTAATGTAGACTCTTCCTGACCAATCGGCTTTTTCAACTTGATAACGCGCTGCAAAATACAAGCCGTACCTTTCTTCACATCTTTATAGTCCCGCTTAAACTCACCCGAAATATTCAGCATCGAACTCAATGGCCGGTTATTCTGCGAAAACATGATTCCGCATTCCAGCATTGCAACTAAGAGAAAAAGAATGTATCGTTTCATAGTGCCTTGATTTTAGAACACTACAAAAATAGGAAAAGAAAAAAATACATTAAAAGGAAAAGCCCTACAAACAGGTAGGGATTTCCCTAATTAATTGCCTGTATCAGACGACGATATATCAGGTTATGGCTCAATATATCGGGCACTCCCGTTATATACAACTGCCTTCGGGCACGCGTCAATGCCACATTTAATTTACGATCTATCCATACTCCGTTCTCTTCCGTCAGATTAGGCAAGAACTTCAACTGATAAAGATAATTCACACAAAAAGAATAAATGATTACATCGCGTTCACTTCCCTGATAACGCTCCACCGTATCAACCGATATTTCATTCAAAGCCGATATTCCCAACGCCTGAATTTCTTTCCGAATCAATGCAATCTGACTACGATAAGGAGTGATCACTCCCAAGGTGCGGTTGACCTCGAAAGTCTCCTTATACAAATGATACACATCAGCAGCCAATTGAGCAACAATGCGCGCTTCATTCCGGTTCGTCTTCCCCGAAACACTTTCCGTATCCCGCTCCGAAGGAATAAACCGAACCGGAGCATCGACATTCTCCAACTGATGCGGCAAACCCAGTGCTTCTAACTTTCCGGCATAAAACTCTCGATTAGGAAATGATGCCACTCCGGGGTGCATGCGTCCCTGACGGCAAAGCATATCCACCGCCCGGCAATGCTCCTCCTGCAAATGAAAACGATAAAGCCGTTCAAAAAGAGAATCTTTCAGGTTATAAAGCCCTATCCGCCGCAACCCTTCATCATGCACCTCAGACTGTTCATTACTCTGCAACACCACAGCCGGCAATTGTTTATGATCACCAATCAGGATAAACTTCCCTATTCCGTTACGTCCGTCCTTAAACCGCGCACAAAGGATTCCCAACAACTGAGGCTCCAATATTTGTGTAGCCTCATCAACAATTGCCACATCAAAATGCTTCAGTTTGAACAGTTCCGGTTTAGATGCAATAGATGCAACTGTTCCCACATAAATACGGCAATCTGCCATGCGGATGTTTACCTCCCGACGATTGTTGCATTCTGCCAGCACATTTTCCAACAGATGTTTGCGGAAACGCGCATCACAAGACAATTCACTTCCCACCCGTATATAGTCCACTTGCGGCAAGATGGCAGAAAGCGACCGGCATATCTCGTCCACCGCCCGATTAGTATAAGCCAGCAACAGCACTTGTGTGGAAGGACAAGCATAAAAATGCTCCACCATCCTCCTCAAGGCACGCGAAGTCTTTCCGGTTCCCGGAGGCCCCACCAACAAGAAATAGTCACAGGCAGCCTCCGCTTTCAGCGCCACCCGTTCAAAGTCATCGGTCGTCCGGGCTATCCTGTCTTCATAAGCCATATCAAAACGAGGAGGACGCTGCCCCAACAACAACTCCCTGCGCTCAGGGTTCGCGTCCATAAAGGAAGACAATCCCAAATACATGCTTCGGAAAGTAGTATCCATCGTATCATGCTCCACGGCATAACGGCTGTTCTCAGGAAACACCAACGGATTCTGCTGTGCCGCCCGAAGACGAATGCGCAATTCATTATCGGTTATGGATTCTATATTTCCCTTGAATACCATTTTGTTGGTCACATTATCCGTACCATTATTGCGTTCATAGAGCACCACCACGTCTCCATTACGAAAATTAGGCAGAAAAGTTTCTTCATATTGAGGAATAGACAAAATAATAAAAGCCTTATGAGCCTGCGATGCATGGTTCTCAACAATAGTAAGATCGTATAAAATTTCTCCTGCATCCCGCTTTTCATCCAGCGTACTGAGCCATAAAGCAGAAGCGCCCGTCCTGCTTTCACAATTCACATCACCCGACTTGGAGGTATAAAGTTCTTTTGTGATAAAGTTATAAAGCGTATAAAAATAAGTACGTTCCAGGGGAGTAAGCAGTTCCATGCGCTCACCGAAACGGGAGATGGAAGGCTTCAAGTACTGTTCCCAAAATCGCCCCTGCAACCCTTTTTGATTGAGAACAGAAGGATTGATCTGTGCCAACAGCCGTTGGGTAAACGAAGGATGATTATGCAACTGCACACCATACTCCGAAGCCACAATGCAGTTGCGCAGATTAATGATACGCCGCACTTGTGCCCAAGATGCACGTGCCGGATAAAGCAACGGATAACGGGTATACAACAAATAGGGATGCATACTGCGACGCTCTTGCCCCATGCTATACTCCAGCACCGCCATATAAAGCAACATCTGTACACGATTATTCTCTTTCGGTTCCAACCTGCCCTGCATGGCATATTCGTCTGCTTTGCCCGACTTCATTTCTATAAAGCTGCTCATGTCACGCTGCATATAGTCTAAACGACCCTGAATGCCAAGTGCTTCACAAATATAAGAAGGTTCCAGCACAGCATCATTCTTATCAAGGTTATATCCCGGTTGTAAAAATGTCTTCTGCACCGTTTCACGGATATGTTCGAAATGCATTCTACAGTCGTGCGCAAACTCTTTCTCCTTCTGAGGATTTCGAAGTTCCTCACAAGCTGCCAGTTCGATAGGATACTGCCGAAAAGCCTTTTTCATACATTCAGTATAATCAGGTTCTTTCTCTCCTGCATATATCCATTCATCCAGAAACAGATTGGCTATATTTCCCAACAATAAGGGACGGGCATTCTCAATAGGGACCAAACGACTCAGAAAATAATTGGCGGGATGACTGCCATAATCCTTATAGCACTCTGCCAATGAACTGATATCCAACAGATAATCAGGTTCAAGTACTATAAAAGAAGGAGTATAAACTCCATTATCATCGACAGTTACATCCAACAAATTCAATTGGGCATACCGCCAAAGCTCCTCCACCGTATCTTTAAATTCCTCATTCACACCGGGCTTGTTATAATTCACCTTTACCGGTTCTTCTTCAAGCACATCTATCGGCCGGACATACAGATAGCTTTCATCCGCATAGTCAAAGCACACCCGGATACGACGAATCCGAGTCTCTTTCTCCCTCTTTACCGCAGGAGTCGTTTCCTGCTTGGGAAGCAACGTATAAAGTTTCGGTGGGATATCCTCATGAAAAATCTTCCGATAGGCATAAGCCACAGCGCGGAGGTCCCGCAAGAATTCCTGTTCGGACGGCTCCTTGCGGTGATTCAGAATGTCATTCGAAGTCAGGCGGAATGTATGCAATTGGTTCTGCTCCCGGCCATCCAATGCAAATTGAGTCGCCACATAATTGATACGGGCAGCCAAATCTGTAGCTTGCAAGCCTGTTCCCATCATTTGTTGCCTCATCACCCGCTCCAATGCTTCACGCAACTGTCTGTAACGGCGCGCCAAAGGTTGTTCTTGTTCAACGGCACACAGATTATATAGTTCTTCGTAATATTCTGCTATTTCTTCATTCATGCTTTTTTTGATTTGCTCTCTCGAATACAAAGGTAGTAAAATGAAAGCAAATCACCCCCTATACTCATCCGGAATCGTCAGGTAGATGAAGCAATTCCTTACTAAAGGCTAAGACCTTTTGAACGGCAGATTATCGGTGTCAAAACGTGGATAATGCTGTCGTTTCGTTCATTGGGGCGAGGTTCGCTCGCCCGAAAACAGTTTGCTTTGTGTATTCGGGCAGGCAAACCCTGCCCCTACAGCTGACGATGGGATAGACCGGTTTGGTTTTGAACACTCCCACGTTCTACTGTGGCAGGGACTAATAATCTACCGCATAAAACGGCTTAACAGAAAGGAAGAAAACGCTTAGTTCTGCAGGCTAATATCCTTCCCACGATTTGGCTTCCTTGGCATTCTTTACCTTGGCACGCATTTTCTTGCTGAATATGATGCCCAAGAGTTTATCCGCGTTAAAAGTGGTGCTGATACCGGCTCCCACCATCAAAGCACTAGGAGTGAACTTTCCTGCCGATGCCGGTTCGAGCCGCGGATCATAACCTGCCAGATATTCCTTATTAAGCGGAATCTCCACATAAATCTTTTCTTCTTCAGGAGATTCAAAAGGACCATAAGGCAAAAGACGGATATACCCACGGCCGTCAACCGTATCTACTTGGGAAATGTAATATCGGGGAAGTTCTGTCTCAAACTTCATATTCTTTTTAGGGAAAGGAGTAGATTTCATTTTCCACTTCTCAGGATTAAACAAGCGGTCTATCTCCTGCTGAGTTTCATCATCGATGACGATTTCCACTTGTCCATTCAACAACTGCTGCAAACGCAAGGAATCTTGCCGGGTCAATTGCCTTGACTCTCCTGCTTTCTGGGCAAAGGAGAAAAACGGCAAACACAGACATGCTAAAAGGAAGAATATACGTTTCATGGCATTCTGTTTTTGGTTTCTCCAAATATACAGAAAAGAAACGTAAATTCTTCCTTCTTCTTAAGATTATTAAGGTCTCTTTTTCGTTAATCCTGGTAATAAACTCTTTTCACCCGATTAGAAACACTTGTCAATATCTCATAAGGAATGGTTTCCAAAATTTCAGCCAAGACCGTTACAGGTAAATCATCACCGAATATCACTGCCTTGTCTCCTTCTTTGCAGTCAATATCCGTCACATCTATCATACACACATCCATACATATATTACCTACATACGGTGCTTTCTGTCCGTTCACCAAGCAGTAAGCATTTCCATTGCCCAATTTACGGTTTAATCCGTCGGCGTATCCGATAGGAATGGCAGCTATGCGGGAATCGCGTTCCAAATGCCCCTTCCGGCTGTATCCCACTGTTTCTTCCTTGGGAACATCATGTATCTGAAGAATCGTTGTTTTCAGTGTACTTACATTATGAATAATTTTATTGGTAAAAGGATCTACGCCATACAATCCTATTCCCAAACGAACCATATCAAACTGTGCGCCGGGATAACGCTCGATACCCGCCGTATTACAGATGTGGCGCAATATCTTATGCGGAAAAGCCTCCTGCAACTCCTGCGATGCCCGCTCAAAAGCCTCTATCTGGCGACGCGTAAAGGAATCAAACTGTTCGGCATCACTTCCCACCAAATGCGAGAATACGGAACGAGGAATAACAGCCGTCTGCTTTTTCAGGCGTTCTATCAACTCCGGTATCTCATCCGGTGTAAAGCCGAGCCGATGCATGCCGGTATCCAGTTTGATGTGAATGGGGAAATTGGTCACTCCTTCTTTTTCGGCAGCCTTTATCAATTCATTCAGTAAATGAAAACTATAAACTTCAGGTTCGAGCTTATAATCGAACATCGTTTTGAAGGCAGTCAATTCTGGATTCATGATGATAATGGAACTGGTTATACCGGCTTTTCTCAAGTCCGAGCCTTCGTCGGCAACCGCTACAGCCAAATAATCCACCCTGTGGTCTTGAAGGGTTTTGGCTATCTCATACGAACCGGCTCCATAAGCCGATGCCTTCACCATGCACACCATCTTTGTCTCCGGTTTCAGTTTACTACGATAATAATTCAAATTATCAACCAATGCATTCAATTTGATTTCCAGAATTGTCTCATGTACTTTCAACTCCAAGCGTTCCGAAATATCATCGAAATGAAAGCTGCGTGAACCTTTTATCAAGACCACCTCATTACGCAGATTGGGCAACAGGTCGGATTTCAACAAGTCTTCTGTGCTATGAAAAAAATACTTCTCTAACTCAAACCGGGAAGAAGCTGTACGAATCTCGTCGCCTACCCCGATAATCTTTTCCACACCACGACTATGAACCAGTTCGGCCACCTGACGGTAAAGCAACTTACTGCTTTGCCCCGTTTCCAGCATATCCGAAAGAATCAATGTGCGTTTTTTACCTTTATCTTCCGAACGGCGCGACATGAAATCAAGTGCAATATCCAAAGAGGCCAAATCCGAATTATAGCTGTCGTTGATAATAACACACCCATTTTTTCCTTCTTTCACTTCCAAACGCATGGCTATTTGCTCCAGATGCGCCATACGCTCTGCAATGTCCTCGGCAGGCACCATCATATACAAGGCTACTGCCAGACAATGCAATGAATTTTCAATCGATGCATCATCGATAAACGGTATCTTATATTCATTCGGCATCCCCAAATAACGATATTTCACAGTGGTGGAATCCTCACCCTTACAAATAGATTCTATAAATAAAGGACGTTCATTGTCTTTCTTAGACCAGGCTATCTCACGCGAAGTAAAAAGAGACTTGCTGACACAAGAGCTGATAAGTTCATTATCACCGTCATAGATAATCACATCACAATCCTTAAAAAGCGTCAGTTTCTCCATACATTTCTCCTGAACAGAGAAAAAATTCTCTTGGTGAGCACCACCGATATTTGTCAATATACCGATAGTGGGACGGATAATGCTTTGCAAAGCCTCCATCTCACCCATTTCAGAAATACCGGCTTCAAAAATAGCCAACTGGGTTTCTTCGTTCATCAACCATACAGAAAGCGGCACTCCGATTTGTGAATTATAACTGCGGGGAGAGCGGGTAACCACGCGATCCGGGCTGAGCAATTGGTATAACCATTCTTTCACTACCGTCTTACCGTTGCTGCCGGTAATGCCGACCACCGGAATAAGAAATTGTTCCCTATGCTTTTCTGCCAGTTTTTGCAGTCCCTTTAACGGATTGGCCAATTGCAGGAAATTGGCGGCAGTATAAGCTTCCTTGTTCTCAGGCAGTTCACTCACTACAAAATTACGCACCCCACGCTCATACAAATCAGGAATATATTTATGCCCGTCGTTGCGTTTGGTTTTCAAAGCGAAGAATAAAGTTTCTTCGGGGAAGCATAACGAGCGGCTATCAGTTAAAATCCAATCAATCTGTGCATTGTGGTCGCCAAAGCGTTTGGCACCCAAAGCCTTTACTATATTTTCAATTGAGCTTGACATTGTTCTAATTCTTTTTGAAGTTCAAAATACGGGAACTTTTCTTTCATCCTGCTTATCTTTAACACTATTTGAGTTAAAAAACTACGGTATGCTTCCGAACGGACATCAAAAGGTTTATGATTCAACCCTTTGCGTATTTTTTCCCACTCTTTCATTATCTGCCGTGTCTGACTGCTGAAATAAGTATCTCCGAAACACTTCCATATATAAGATACAGCCATGGGCGAAGGATGAAACATATCATCCGCATAAAAGCGGTAATCGCGAAGTTCGTCCATCATAATTTCATAAGAAGGGAAATAATGGCACATCGGATAATGGTGTTGCAGAGTGTCTATCGCCAATAATAGAGTAGATTTACTTATCTGATTGCCATGCATCCCGTCTTTGGCGTGCCGGATGGGACTGACGGTGAACAGCACCTTCAGATTAGGGTTCAGCTCCTGCAACATTTTCAACAAGTCAAAATATTCAACAACTATCTCCTCTACCGAAAGAAGCCTGCGCGTAAACAGTTTATCCGGTTGCTTATGGCAGTTGCCCACAACCTTACCATTCTCTTTCAAAGAATAAACCCATGCCGTTCCCCATGTTATCATCAGCCAGTCGGTTTGCGGCAATTCCGCGGCAGCTCTCCCCAGCCTTTCGTTAATCCGCAACAAACATTCTTCTGCCGAATTGCCTGAAAAAGAGCCATGATGCATAAAACTATGCCATCCCGCCCTATCGCAAAACAAATCTGCCTCATTGTAAGTTTTATAAGAGAGAGTTTGACGGATAGCCTCTGCCACAGATAAAGGATTATAGAGAATCCCAAAAGGGTTCACATCACACCGAAACTTATTTGCCAGCAACAAATTTCCGATATTTTCGGCAAAACAGGAACCAAATAGCATAATTCGGTCAGAATGACGGATTTCTGTTTCCTCTTTAGGCAGTTCTACTTGCGTTCTGAAATTCATATCAATAAGAGTCTATCTATTTTTTAAGGACAAATGTAATCATAATACACATAAATATGCTATTTTTGCAAGATATTTATCATATCATAGGAATGGAACAGGATACTTCATATATGTTGCTGAAAAGTTTAGATACACCGGAAGATTTGCGCCGATTAGAGGCAGACAAACTGCCCGAAGTATGTAAAGAGCTGAGGCAAAAAATAATAGATGAGCTCTCACGCAATCCGGGACATTTTGGTTCCAGTCTGGGAGTGGTAGAACTGACCGTAGCCTTACATTATGTATTTAATACGCCTTATGACCGCATCGTATGGGATGTAGGTCATCAGGCATACGGCCATAAGATATTGACAGGCCGCAGGGATACTTTCTGTACAAACCGCAAATTACACGGTCTGTGCCCTTTTCCTTCTCCTCACGAAAGTGAATATGACACTTTTACGTGCGGACATGCCTCCAACTCTATTTCGGCAGCGCTCGGAATGGCTGTCGCAGCTAAGAAGCATGGAGAAAACAACCGCCATGTGGTAGCCGTCATCGGCGATGGATCAATGAGTGGCGGTCTGGCATTTGAAGGATTGAACAATGCTTCCTCTACACCCAATAATCTCTTAATCATCCTGAATGATAATAATATGGCTATCGACCGCAGTGTGGGTGGAATGAAACAGTATCTTCTAAACCTCCAGATGTCTGAAGGTTATAATAAAATACGATATAAGCTCTCAAAAATGTTCTATAAATGGGGCATATTGAATGAAGAGCGCCGAAAGAGCCTGATTCGTTTCAATAACAGCCTGAAATCCATGCTCGTACAGCAACAAAATGTGTTCGAAGGAATGAATATCCGCTATTTCGGTCCTATTGACGGACACGATGTCAATAATCTGGCACGTGTCTTGAAAGAAATAAAAGATATGCAGGGTCCCAAGTTGCTCCATATCCATACCACCAAAGGCAAAGGATTCGGTCCGGCTGAAAAAGCAGCTACCATATGGCATGCACCGGGAATTTTCGACAAAGAAACCGGAGAACGCATTGTGATAGATACCGACGGACTTCCCCCTTTGTTTCAGGATGTGTTTGGCAATACGTTGTTGGAACTGGCACAGCAAAACGACAAAATAGTAGGAGTAACCCCGGCAATGCCGTCAGGATGCTCCATGAATATATTAATGAAAGCAATGCCCGACCGGGGATTTGATGTAGGCATTGCAGAAGGTCATGCCGTAACCTTCTCCGGCGGTATGGCAAAAGACGGATTAATCCCGTTCTGCAACATCTATTCGTCTTTCATGCAGCGTGCATACGATAATGTTATCCACGATGTCGCCATTCAAAAGTTGAATGTCGTTCTTTGCCTTGACCGGGCAGGAATTGTGGGCGAGGACGGTCCTACCCATCATGGTGCATTCGATTTGGCATATATGCGCCCCATCCCTAATCTGACGGTGGCATCCCCTTATGATGAACATGAGCTGCGCAATCTGATGTACACCGCACAACTGCCCGATAAAGGACCTTTTGTGATTCGTTACCCCAGAGGAAGAGGAGTGCTGGTGGACTGGAAATCTTCTTTTGAAGAAATACAAATAGGCAAAGGGCGGAAACTGAAAGACGGAAAAGACATGGCAGTCATCACCATCGGTCCGATTGGCAATACGGCACGAAAAGCAATTACCCGTGCAGAAGCCGAAAGCAAAATGAGCATTGCCCATTATGACTTACGCTTTTTAAAACCGTTGGATGAAGAAATGCTACACGAAATAGGAAAGAATTTCTGCCGAATAGTCACCATTGAAGACGGTGTGTTGAAAGGCGGAATGGGCAGTGCTATCCTGGAGTTTATGGCAGACAACAGATATACTCCCACTGTTCGCCGCATCGGTTTACCGGATAAGTTTGTAGAACACGGCCCGGTAAAAGACTTGCATCGTTTATGCGGCATGGATGAAGAAGGTATTTATAAGGTATTGGTATCATTCTAAAAGAGAAAGATAAAAATGAAGATTATTATCGCAGGGGCAGGAGCCGTAGGCACTCATTTGGCCAAACTGCTCTCAGGTGAAAAACAAGATATTATCCTGATGGATGAAAACGAGGAGAAGTTGAGTAAATTAGATTCCAACTTCGACTTGATGACAGTCAATGCATCCCCGACTTCCATTTCCGGTCTGAAGAATGCCGGTGTAGCGGGAGCCGATCTTTTTATCGGAGTCATGCCGGAAGAAAGCCGTAACATGACGGCATGTATGCTGGCCACCAATTTGGGAGCCAAAAAGACCGTAGCCCGTATTGATAATTACGAATACCTATTGCCTAAACATAAGGAATTCTTTTCACATCTGGGTGTTCATTCACTGATCTATCCCGAAATGCTGGCTGCAAAAGAAATTGTAGACGCCATCAAAATGAGCTGGATACGCCAATGGTGGGAGTTCTGTGGCGGCGCATTGGTACTGATTGGTACAAAGATGCGTGAAACGGCAGAAATTCTGAATGTGCCTCTGCACGAACTGGGCGGACGTAATATTCCATTCCACATTGTAGCGATAAAAAGGGGCAATGAAACAATTATCCCACGTGGAGATGATACTATCAAGCTACATGATATTGTTTATTTTACCACTACAAAAAAATATATTCCTTATATCCGTAAAATAGCCGGAAAGGAAAATTATGCCGATGTGCGTAATGTAATGATCATGGGAGGCAGCCGTATAGCCGTCCGTACAACCCAATATGTACCTGAATATATGCAGGTCAAAATAATCGAAAACGATATCAACCGCTGTAACCGGCTGACAGAAGTAGTAGACGATAAAGTCATGATTATCAATGGAGATGGTCGGGATATGGATTTGCTATTGGAAGAAGGACTTCGCAACACCGAAGCATTTGTCGCATTGACAGATAATTCGGAAACAAATATTCTGGCATGCCTCGCCGCCAAAAGAATGGGTGTTACCAAGACGGTTGCCGAGGTGGAAAACATTGATTATATCAGTATGGCAGAAAGTCTGGATATCGGCACGGTCATCAATAAAAAGATGATTGCTGCCAGCCATATTTACCAAATGATGCTGGATGCCGACGTATCCAATGTAAAATGTCTGACTTTTGCCAATGCAGATGTTGCCGAATTTACAGTAAAAGCCGGTTCACGTATTACAAAAGACGCCATTAAGGACATGGGACTTCCCAAAGGGGTTACCATCGGCGGACTAATCCGAAATGGAGAAGGTATCTTGGTAACAGGTAATACAATCATCCAACCGGAAGACCATGTAGTGGTATTCTGTTTGGGAATGATGATTAAGAAAGCAGAAAAATTCTTCAACTGATGATTAACTCTAAAATGATATGCAAAATCATGGGTTCCCTTTTCTTCATTGAAGCGGGATTCTTGATTTTATGCGCATTACTCGCCATATATTATAAGGAAACAGATTTAACCGCATTCCTTTCTTCCGCTGCTATCACAGCAGGGGCAGGTATTGTTTTCTCTATCTTCGGAAAGAACGCCGAAAGGAAAATCAGCCGTCGCGATGGCTATGTAGTAGTATCTCTTGCTTGGATCTTCTTTTCCCTGTTCGGAATGTTGCCGTTTTATCTGAGCGGATACATTCCCAGCATTACTGATGCCTTTTTTGAAACCATGTCGGGATTCACCACTACCGGAGCAAGCATTCTGGATAATATCGAATCATTGCCCCACGGATTACTTTTCTGGCGAAGCATGACCCAATGGATTGGAGGGCTGGGGATTGTATTCTTTACCATCGCCGTGTTACCCATTTTCGGAGTAGGCGGTGTACAGCTATTTGCAGCCGAAGCTACAGGTCCCACCCATGACAAGGTACATCCCCGTATCGGTGTGACCGCCAAATGGATTTGGAGCATTTATTTGGGACTGACCATAGCAGAAGTATTCTTATTACTGCTGGGTGGAATGGATGTGTTCGACAGCGTGTGCCATTCATTAACAACTACTGCTACAGGCGGATATTCTACCAAGCAAAACAGCATTGCTGCTTTTCATTCTCCCTATATAGAATATGTAATCACGCTTTTCATGTTTTTGTCGGGTATCAACTTTACCCTGCTGTTTCTATTCTTTCTGAAAGGAAAGTTCAAACGGTTGATTGAGAATACCGAGTTCCATTGGTATTTGGGCACTGTAGGTTGTTTTACCCTGTTCACCACCGTCACACTGGTTCTTACCAGCCCGATGGGAATAGAAGAATCATTCCGGAAAGCTATTTTTCAAGTAGTCTCATTACAGACCACCACCGGATTTATTTCTGCTGATTACATGACCTGGGTTCCGGTACTATGGACATTGATGTGCATCATCATGCTTTTCGGAGCATGTGCAGGCTCCACTTCCGGAGGTATAAAATGTATTCGTATTGCCATCATGAGCCGTGTATCAAGAAACGAATTCAAACGAATCATCCATCCTAATGCAGTCTTGCCGGTCCGCATCAACCGTCAGGTAATTTCTTCTACAACCAAATCGGCTATATTGGCATTTACTTTCCTTTATATAGCTATTGTCTTTATTGGTTGGCTATTGCTTATGATATTAGGAGTAGGATTTGAAGAAGCATACAGTGTCGTAATTTCCAGTTTAGGCAATGTCGGACCGGGTATAGGCAAGTGCGGACCTTCTTATTCATGGAGCGGATTACCCGATATGGCCAAATGGATCAGTGCGTTACTTATGCTCATCGGCCGTTTGGAGTTATTTACCGTCTTACTGTTGTTTACTCCCGGATTCTGGAAGAAACACTAAGAAGTACGGAAATCCCTCTCCATTCACGAGAAGAGAAAAAAAACAATTTATAATGATAGAATTCCAAATTTATGGCTAACTTTGCGACCTCTAAATAAAAATCATCATTATGAACAATATACTGAAGATCTTTATTTCTCTTTTATTTTTCCTGCTCTTGATAACAACAGCGGGACAAGAAGAGTATGCGTCAGTAAAGAGTTCATTCTTTCAGAAATCAAACGTAACCTCTTCTTATCAGCAAACACAAAGTCCGTGTAAAAAGACCATGGATTTCCTGTTTATCAACCGTTTTGCCGATATGCCACAAGTAGCAATTGCTCTTGACAATCCGGATTTGACTTCCAAATCCAAATGTGCTCTCCGTCTGCTTGCTACACTGAATGATTTCTGGAAACAAGAGCTACAAACAAACAACATACATTTTCATTCATCCATTTCACATTACTCGCATGCCGTGGATTACTATATCTATGCACTACGGCGAATCATTATTTAATTTTATAAAGCCTTCAAGCTAAAAGCCAAAACAAAGTATCTTGCATTAAGCGTTATGTAAGTGGGCTTTGTGTTCATTCACTTTTTGTCTAATCAAAAAAAAGTTTAGATATGTATTTTACACTATTAGTTGTCGTTATCCTGACGGCAATTGCACTGGTTGCCGTGGCTTTGGGTATCGCCCGTGCCATTTCTCCCCGTTCGTACAATCCGCAAAAAGGAGAGGCTTACGAATGTGGTATCCCTACCCGGGGACAGTCATGGATGCAATTTAAGGTAGGTTACTATCTGTTTGCCATTCTATTTCTCATGTTTGATGTTGAAACGGTATTTCTCTTTCCGTGGGCGGCAGTCGTTCAGGATTTAGGAGTGTACGGTTTAGTCAGCATCTTCTTCTTTATTGTAGTACTCATATTAGGCCTGGCATACGCCTGGAAGAAAGGAGCATTGGAATGGAAATAAAGAAACCGGTCATAAAATCTATCCCTTATGAAGATTTCAAAGATAATGAGTATCTGGAGAACATGGTCAAACAACTTAATGAAGGAGGTACAAAAGTACTTATCGGTTGTTTGGACGACCTTATCAACTGGGGACGCAGCAACTCACTGTGGCCGCTTACCTTTGCAACCAGTTGCTGCGGAATTGAGTTTATGGCAGTCGGTGCTGCCCGGTATGACTTTGCCCGTTTCGGGTTTGAAGTAGCCCGCGCCAGTCCGCGCCAGGCAGATATGATTATGGTAGCCGGAACCATCACACACAAAATGGCACCGGTATTAAAACGTCTTTATGACCAAATGGCAGACCCCAAATATGTGATTGCAGTGGGCGGATGCGCCATCAGCGGAGGTCCGTTTAAAAAATCCTACCATGTGCTGAACGGAGTTGACAAAATATTACCGGTAGACGTTTATATTCCCGGATGCCCCCCACGGCCCGAAGCCTTATTATATGGCATGATGCAACTGCAACGTAAAGTAAAACTGGAAAAATTCTTTGGCGGAGTAAACCGCAAGGAAGAAGAACCCCAAAAGGAATAACTTATGGATGATATTATCAAAATAGAACCTAACGAACTCCGCACCGAGATGCAAAAGTTACGCGCGGAAGGCTATGACTTTATGCGTTCACTCACCGGAATGGACTGGGGAGAAGAAGGATTGGGAGTAGTCTACCATCTGGAAAAGACAGCTACCGGCGAGAACAAAGTAATTAAAGCTGTCACTGCCAACCGCGAGAAAGCTGAATTGCCTACAGTCTGCGATATTTGGAAAGGCGCAGAATTCAACGAGCGTGAAGTGTATGATTACTTCGGCATCCGTTTTGTGGGACACCCCGACATGCGCCGCTTGTTCCTGCGTGAAGACTGGATAGGCCATCCGCTTCGCAAAGATTATGACGAAAGCCTCAACCCGCTGCGGATGACCAACGAAGAGCCGGTCGATACCACCCAATACATGGAAGTACAGCATGACGGCAGCGTAATTGAAAAACGAGAAACCATCTTCGACGAAGATGAATACATTATTAATATAGGTCCGCAGCATCCGGCAACTCACGGAGTGCTCCGCTTTCGCGTGTCACTGGAAGGTGAGATTATAAAGAAACTGGATGTACACTGCGGATATATCCACCGCGGCATCGAAAAGATGTGCGAAAGTCTGACATATCCCCAAACACTCGCCTTAACCGACCGGTTGGATTATTTGGGCGCACACCAAAACCGCCATGCACTCTGCATGTGTATCGAAAAGGCAATGGGTGTGGAAGTGAGTGAACGTGTACAGTATATCCGCACCATCATGGACGAGCTGCAACGCATTGATTCACATCTGCTTTTCTTTTCTTGTCTGTGCATGGACTTAGGCGCGCTAACTGCCTTCTTTTACGGATTCCGCGACCGCGAAAAGATTCTGGACATCTTCGAAGCAACCACCGGCGGTCGCTTAATCCAGAACTATAATACCATCGGCGGTGTGCAGGCCGATATCGCGCCGGACTTTGTGCAAAAGGTAAAAGACTTTATCGCTTATCTCCGTCCGACATTAAAAGAGTATCATGAAGTCTTCACCGGCAATGTCATCGCACAGGAACGTATGAAAGGTGTAGGAGTGCTCAGTCGCGAAGACGCCATCTCTTTCGGTGCAACGGGGGGAACAGGGCGCGCCAGCGGTTGGGCCTGCGATACTCGCAAACGCCACCCCTACTCTATGTATGGAAAAGTCGACTTCAAGGAAATTGTCCATACCGAAGGCGATTCATTCGCACGCTACATGGTACGTATGGAAGAAATCATGGAAAGTATGAACATCATCGAACAGTTGATTGATAATATTCCTGAAGGAGCATTTCAGCAAAAGATGAAACCGATTATCCGTGTGCCCGAAGGTTCTTATTATGCTGCGGTGGAAGGCAGCCGTGGAGAGTTCGGCGTCTTTTTGGAAAGTCGTGGAGATAAATATCCTTACCGTCTGAAGTTCCGTGCCACCGGACTGCCATTGGTTTCGGCAATGGAAACCATGTGCCGCGGTGCCAAGATAGCCGACCTCATTGCCATCGGCGGAACAGTGGATTACGTGGTACCGGACATAGACAGATAAGATTAATAATAAAACGAAACGAAATAATATATGTTTGATTTTAGTATAGTAACCCAATGGATACACTCAATGCTTACCTCCTTCATGCCCGAAGGGTTGGCGGTATTTATAGAGTGTGTGGCTATCGGCGTATGCATCATGCTTGCCTACGCAGTGATTGCTATCATTATGATATTCATGGAGCGAAAAGTCTGTGCAGCATTCCAGTGTCGCCTGGGACCGATGCGTGTAGGACCTTGGGGCACCATACAGGTCTTTGCCGATGTATTCAAGATGTTGATAAAAGAAATCATCACCATTCGTCACGCCGACAATTTCCTTTATAACCTCGCTCCCTATATTGTGATACTGGCATCTATCCTGTCATTCAGTTGTTTACCTTTCAGCAAAGGGATGGAAGTGCTCGACTTCAATGTCGGCATCTTTTTCCTGATGGCAGCCTCCAGCATCGGTGTGGTAGGTATCCTGCTTGCCGGATGGAGTTCCAACAACAAGTACTCACTAATCGGTGCCATGCGAAGCGGTGCACAGATGATCAGTTATGAACTGTCTGTCGGACTGAGCATTCTCACCATTGTCGTATTGACCGATACCATGCAATTTTCGGAAATCGTAGAACGCCAGGCCGACGGCTGGTTCCTTTTCAAAGGCCATATCCCGGCAATGATTGCCTTTATCATCTATCTGATAGCCGGCAATGCAGAGGTAAACCGTGGTCCATTCGACTTGCCCGAAGCCGAAAGTGAGCTGACAGCCGGATATCACACCGAATATTCGGGTATGCACTTCGGTTTATTCTATGTGGCAGAGTTTGTCAACCTGTTCATTATTGCCGGAGTAGCCGCCACTATCTTCCTGGGCGGCTGGATGCCGTTGCATATTCCCGGCTTGGACGGCTTCAATACCGTCATGGACTATATTCCCGGATTTGTATGGTTCTTTGCAAAGTCATTCTTTATTGTCTGGCTGCTGATGTGGATAAAATGGACTTTCCCTCGTTTACGTATCGACCAGATTCTTACACTGGAATGGAAATACCTGGTACCGATAGGTCTTTGCAATTTGTTGCTGATGGTTATTATTGTTGTATTTAAATTGCATTTCTAATGAAAGAAGAAAAACGTTCATATATAGGAGGACTGTTGCACGGTATCGGTACACTGCTCACCGGAATGAAAATCACCGGACGGGAATTTTTCACTCCGAAAGTAACCGAGCAGTATCCCGAGAACCGTGCTACACTGGAAATCTCTCCCCGTTTTCGCGGGCGTCTCGTCATGCCGGCAGACGAAAACGGGAACAATAAATGTATTGCCTGCGGGCTTTGCCAAATGGCCTGTCCCAACGACACCATTCATATCACCAGCGAAACACAGACTGATGAAGAAACAGGTAAGAAGAAAAAAACATTGGTGAAATATGAATATGATTTGGGCGCCTGCATGTTCTGTCAACTCTGCGTCAATGCGTGTCCGCACGATGCCATCTGTTTTGATACGGAATTTGAAAATGCAGTGTTCGACCGCAGCAAATTGGTTCTCACCCTGAATAAGAAATAAAAAAACAAACGATATTATGACACTACAACTAATTGTATTCATTGTGCTGGCATTGTTTATCGCTGTCTGTTCGGTACTGGCGGTCACCACATCACGCATTCTGCGCGCAGCGACCTATTTGCTGTTTGTACTATTCGGCACGGCAGGCATTTACTTCCAGCTCAATTATTCGTTTTTGGGAGCCGTCCAATTGCTGATTTATGCCGGCGGCATCACGGTACTTTATGTTTTCAGTATTCTGCTGACCTCCTCACAAGGAGACAAGTCCGAACGGCTGAAAAACGGTAAAATGGTGGCAGGAGTTGTTTCCACCCTTGCCGGGCTGGGCATCTGCCTGTTTGTTATGTTGAAAAACGAATTTCTCCCCTCCCACTTCACTCCCGGCGAACTGCATGTGCAGACCATCGGCCACACCCTGATGGGAATGGGAAAATATCAATATGTACTGCCTTTCGAAGTCATCAGCATATTGTTGCTGGCTTGTATTGTGGGAGGTATAATGATTGCACGTAAAAGATAAGTCTGATTATGGTACACATGGAATATTACCTGGTGGTTTCCACCTTTATGATGTTTGCAGGCATCTATGGCTTCTTTACCCGCCGCAACCTGCTCGCCATGCTGATTAGTGTGGAACTGATTTTGAACTCCGTCGATATCAACTTCGCCGTGTTCAACCGCTACCTCTTCCCCAACGAACTGGAAGGAGTGTTCTTCGCCCTGTTCGCCATCGGAGTGAGTGCTGCGGAAACAGCGGTAGCTATTGCCATTATCATCAATATCTATCGTAACATCCGAAACATACAAGTGAAGAACTTAAACGAAATGAAAAATTGATTATGGAATATACTATTCTAATCCTCATCCTTCCTTTCCTCAGTTTTCTGATACTGGGACTGGCAGGTATGCGCATGAAGAACAGCGTGGCAGGTGCCATCGGCACAGCTTCACTGACAGGAGTGGCATTGCTTTCCTACCTCACCGCCTTTCACTATTTCACAGGCGGCCGTACGGCAGCAGGCACCTTCCCCACCCTCATGCCCTACAACTTTGAATGGTTGCCGTTCACAGCCGACCTTCATATCAATATGGGCATTTTGCTCGATCCTATTTCCATCATGATGCTGGTTGTGATTTCTACCGTGTCACTGATGGTACACATCTACTCCTTCGGCTATATGAAAGGTGAAAAAGGCTTCCAGCGCTATTATGCTTTTCTGAGTCTTTTCACCATGTCAATGCTGGGCCTGGTAGTAGCAACCAATATTTTCCAAATGTACGTCTTTTGGGAATTGGTGGGCGTCAGCTCTTACCTGCTCATCGGTTTCTATTATACCAAGAAAGAAGCCATCGCAGCCAGCAAAAAAGCATTTATCGTCACCCGTTTTGCCGACCTCGGTTTTCTGATTGGTATCCTCATCTACGGCTACTACGCAGAAACATTCTCTTTCACTCCTGCCGCAAGCGCTCTGGTTGCAGCAGGAACAATGATTCCACTGGCATTGGGGCTGATGTTTGTCGGCGGAGCCGGAAAAAGCGCCATGTTCCCATTACACATCTGGCTGCCCGATGCCATGGAAGGCCCTACTCCGGTCAGTGCCCTGATTCATGCCGCCACCATGGTGGTAGCCGGTGTATATCTGGTAGCCCGTATGTTCCCGTTGTTCATCGGTTACGCTCCCGAAGTACTCCACTGGACAGCCTACATCGGTGCTTTCACAGCATTCTATGCTGCCAGTGTAGCCTGTGTGCAAAGCGATATCAAACGTGTACTTGCTTTCTCCACCATTTCACAGATAGGCTTTATGATTGTTGCCTTGGGCGTTTGCACCTCAATAAATCCCCACGAAGGAGGATTGGGCTACATGGCCTCCATGTTCCATCTGTTCACTCACGCCATGTTCAAGGCATTACTCTTCTTGGGGGCAGGATGCATCATTCATGCCGTACACAGCAATGAAATGAGCGCGATGGGCGGGTTGCGCAAATACATGCCTGTCACCCACATCACATTTCTGATAGCCTGCCTTGCCATTTCGGGCATTTGGCCTTTCTCGGGATTCTTCTCCAAAGACGAAATCCTGACCGCCTGCTTCCGGTTCAGCCCGGTCATGGGCTGGATAATGACAGGTATAGCTGCGATGACCGCATTCTACATGTTCCGTCTGTATTATGGCATTTTCTGGGGCACGGAAAACAAAACCCTCCACGCTGCACATACTCCGCATGAAGCACCGCTTACCATGACTTTCCCATTACTGTTTTTGGCAGCCGTGACCTGTGTGGCGGGATTCATCCCGTTCGGTAATTTAATCAGCAGCAACGGAGAGGCTTATACCATCCACCTGGATATGCAGGTAGCCACAACAAGTATCATTATTGCACTGTTGTCCATCGGTCTTGCCACATGGATGTATGCAGGTCCCAAACAGCCTGTCGCCGACAAGCTGGCACACACCTTCAGCCGTTTGCACACAGCTGCCTATCACCGCTTCTACATGGACGAAGTCTGGATGTTCTTCACCAAGAAGATTATATTCCGGTGTATCAGTACTCCGATAGCATGGTGGGACCGTCACGTCATCGACCAGTTCTTCAACTTCACCGCCTGGAGCACCCACGCCACAGCCGATGAGATACGTGATATGCAAAGCGGAAATGTACAGCAATACAGTATTTGGTTCCTCGCAGGAGCCTTGATACTGACGCTGATACTATTAGTTTAACCAGCCAAACGAATAATTAAGTATACAAATGAACATACTAAGTTTTTTCATCATAGTTCCTTTATTGATGCTCGCGGGGCTTTGGGCTTCGCGCAGCGTCAATCAAGTACGTGGCGTGATGGTTACCGGAGCTTCCCTGCTGCTGGCACTGTCTGTCTACCTCACCATTGATTATATAGGACTCCGCCAAGCCGGTGCCATGGAAGAAATGCTGTTTACCGACAGTATATCCTGGTATGCCCCCTTACATATATGTTACTCCATCGGAGTGGACGGTATCTCCGTAGCCATGTTACTACTGAGCGCTATCATTGTCTTCACCGGAACATTTGCATCATGGAAACTTCAGCCCCTCACCAAAGAGTATTTCCTATGGTTCACACTGCTGAGTTTGGGAGTGTTCGGATTCTTTATCTCGACAGACCTGTTCACCATGTTTATGTTCTATGAAGTAGCGCTTATCCCGATGTACCTGCTGATTGGTATATGGGGAAGCGGCCGTAAAGAATATGCAGCCATGAAACTTACCCTGATGCTGATGGGCGGTTCTGCTTTCCTGCTAATAGGTATTCTGGGTATCTTCTATGGAGCAGGAGGCGAGACAATGAGTCTGCTCGAGATAGCCAGACTACATATTCCCGATACGATGCAGCACCTGTTCTTCCCGCTTATTTTCCTGGGATTCGGTGTGCTGGGCGCACTATTTCCATTCCACACATGGAGTCCCGACGGCCATGCATCTGCTCCGACTGCCGTCAGTATGCTTCATGCCGGTGTGCTGATGAAGTTGGGAGGCTACGGCTGTTTTCGTGTTGCCATGTATCTGATGCCCGAAGGAGCAGCCATGTGGGGTGATGTATTCCTCGTGCTGACCACCATTTCTGTGGTTTACGGTGCGTTCAGCGCTGTGGTACAGACCGACTTGAAATATATCAATGCCTATTCATCCGTATCGCATTGCGGACTGGTGCTTTTCGCTCTTCTGATGATGACACGCACCAGTTGTACGGGAGCCATCCTCCAAATGCTGAGCCACGGTCTGATGACAGCTTTGTTCTTTGCCCTGATCGGTATGATTTACGGCCGCACCCATACACGCGATGTACGCCTGATGGGAGGACTGATGAAAATCATGCCTTTTCTGGCTGTGGGCTATGTCATTGCGGGTCTTGCCAATCTGGGGTTGCCGGGATTGAGTGGATTTGTGGCAGAAATGACCGTCTTTGTCGGCTCGTTCCAAAACAACGATACCTTCCACCGTGTATGCACGCTGATAGCTACGACAAGTATCGTGATTACTGCGGTTTATATTCTACGTGTAGTAGGTAAGATTCTATATGGCAAGGTACTGAACCCCGACCATCTGAAACTTACCGATGCAACTTGGGATGAAAGAGTGGCAGTAATCTTCCTGATAGCCTGCGTAGCCGGACTGGGACTTGCCCCATTCTGGATAAGCAACCTGATTAGTAACAGTGTAGAACCGATTATCACTCAATTAATACAATAACATACGATTATGGACATTACATCTATTTTGCAAATGCATCAGGAGCTGAGCCTCACCGCCGTATTTCTGTTGATGTTTGTACTCGACCTTTTCCTTCCCGTGCGTCTTCGCCACTGGTTACGCCCATTGGCCTGCGCCCTGTTGGGAATTGAGTTACTTGCCAATATATGGCCCGATGAAGTCATCCTTTTCGGAGGGATGTATCATTCCACTCCGATGGCCTCCATCATGAAAAGTGTTCTCACTTTGGGCACTATCCTTGTATTCCTGCAATCCACCCATTGGCTGCGTCGTTCGGACACTCGTCACAAAATGGGAGAATTCTATACACTCACACTGAGCACGTTACTGGGAATGTACTTCATGGTGAGCGCAGGTCACTTTCTTCTGTTCTTTTTAGGTCTGGAACTGGCTACCGTTCCTATGGCATGCCTCGTTGCCTTCGACAAATACAAAGGCCACAGTGCAGAAGCCGGAGCAAAATTCATTTTATCCGCCCTCTTCTCCAGCGGTATATTCCTCTATGGCATCTCAATGATTTACGGAACCGTAGGTACGCTCTATTTCGAGGACATCCCTGCCGGCATCACCGGAAGCCCGCTTCAAATACTGGCATTGGTATTTTTCTTCTCCGGTATGGCCTTTAAGTTGAGCCTTGTGCCTTTCCATTTGTGGACTGCCGACACCTATCAGGGAGCGCCTACCACAGTTGCCGCTTACCTGTCGGTTATCTCGAAAGGTGCAGCCGCCTTTGCGCTGATGGCCATTTTGGTCAAAGTATTCGGTTCCATGATCGCCCAATGGAGTGAAATGCTGTGCGTGGTCATTGTCGCTACCATCACCATTGCCAACCTGTTTGCCATCCGCCAAAGCAACTTAAAGCGCTTTATGGCATTCAGCAGTATATCACAGGCAGGATATATCATGCTGGCAGTCCTGGCAGGCACTCCGCAGGGAATGGCGTCATTAGTTTATTATATCATTGTATACATTGCAGCCAATCTTGCCGTATTCGGGGTAATCAACGCCATCGAGCAACACACCCACGGAATGGTTGAGCGCGAAGATTACAACGGACTCTACAAAACCAATCCCCGCCTGACAATGGTGATGACACTTGCCCTTTTCTCTTTGGCAGGTATCCCGCCATTTGCCGGGTTCTTCAGTAAATTCTTTGTATTTGCAGCAGCTTTCCAAAGTGGATATTATCTGATAGTGTTTATTGCATTGGTAAACACCATTATTTCACTTTACTATTATCTGCTGATTGTAAAAGCTATGTTCATTACCCCCAATGATGAACCAATCGCCACCTTCAAAACCGGTATCGCCATGCGTACCTGTTTGTTGATTTGTGTGGCAGGCATCTTCATATTGGGCATCGCCAGCAGCATTTACCAACTGCTGAACGATACAGCTGCACTTTATTGAGAAAGAAAAGGGAGTGTGTCAAAACCAAACCGGCCTATCCAATCGTCAGCTGTAGAGGCAGGGGTCGCCTGCCCGAAGACACAAAGCAAACTGTTTTCGGGCGAGCGAACCTCCCCACTACGAACCAGACGATAACATTATCCACGTTTTGACAACCCCATCTTATACCCCCTCAATAATGGGCATTGTTTATGAAGATTGTTACCATTATTTGCTAAAACCCTCTCCATTGTTGATGAAAAATCTCAAGAGGTCTAAAAAACTTCACCAGCTTTTCAGAAAACTTCACCAACTTTTTCAAAAACTCCACCAACTTTTTTGAAAAGACCAAAGTGTTTTGACACGAGCAAAACGCCTTTTGAAAACACTTTCTTCCGAGTTTTCCTACTGATTGAATAAATGAACCGAACCCCGAAAGAAAATTGATAAAACTTCCTTTCACATTTCACAAATATCGTAAACCACCTGTTCATAGGGGTTTACGCGTGAAAGCAACAAATTTCCTCTTAACAGCTTCTTTCACGCAAAAAGCCGATGAATAAAGGATTTCAGTGGGTGAAACGTGTGAAAGCAACTTGTTATCAACTTTTTCGTGGAAAACATTTTTGTCTATTTAGACAGGACAAGAAAGCGACTCTCTATGTTTACAAATATATTTGCGTCATACTATCAAATACAGCTTAAACAAAAAAAGAGCACCCCGAAGGATGCCCTTTTATATTAGCTAATCATTAAGATGAATGATTATTTTTTCACAGTCAAAGAAACTTTCTGAGCAGGAAGTTCAACACCCCACTTATCAGTAATGTTCAAGTCGAATGTGATAGTAGCTCCGTTTTGGATAGCTGTGTTCGGTTTAAGAGCAATTGTCCAACCTACCAATTTAGCATCAGTCTCTGTACCATCTACAAGATTATCACCTTCAAGCTTCTTATAAACCGGAGTTACATCAAATGCACCTGCATTTTCACCTGTAGCAACCAATTTGATATCAGCAATTCTTGCATCCATTACATCCTTCTGAGCAGCAGGTGTATCATTAGTTTCAGCAGTAAATGAGTTCAATAACTTGTATGCCTTGTTGAATGCATCCTTACCGGCAACGTCTGCGCTCAAGAATGAGTCTGAACCGGTTGCAAGGTCAAGAGTAGTCTTGCTAACAGTGATTGTACCATCTTTAATCGGGCTTTGGCCTGTGATATAGATAGTTTCAGTAGTAACATTGTTAATTGCCTCTGCAAAGTGCTGATAAGAAACTTCGAACTTCTGAGTTTCAGTATACAACTTGTCCAAAGGAATCTCAACTATATAATGATTATCTTCCTGAACATTCCATCCATCTTTGTCTGCTTTTGCTGTTACAGTAAATTTTTCTGCTTTATCAGCATTGTTATAAGCTGTTCTAACATCATACAACAGATTTGCTCCGGTCGGAACAGCACCATAAGCAGCCAGCTTATCACCATCAAAGTACATCGGAATTCTGCTTACAGCAGATGTCGGGTTAGTCAATGTCAACTCTACAGTTGCAGGTAAAGTCAATGTCTTAGACTGACCGTCTACATCATTACCAGTAACAACAAACTGAATCAAAGCACTATAAACATCAGCAGTTACATTTTCCTGTTCAGGGTCAACAGTAATAGCCAAATAAGCTGCCTCACTTAACTTAGTTGCACTAGTTTTCTTATCTGATTTAACTAAAGTAAAGCCACCCAATTCAGTATCTTTAGTAATTTTCAAATTAGCCGGAGTAGCACCATACTTCTTGCTAGAAGTCAACACAAATCCGTTAGCAGGAGTATTGTTAGCAACAGTCTTATAAGTGAATGCATCAGCATTATTCCATACAATCTTATCACCGGCAGCAGTTACAGAAGCAGCCAAGTCAGCCAATGGCAAGTAAACAGTATTCTTATCAGTTGACAATACATGAGATGCCTTCAGAGTAACACCTGCTGTTACAGCAGCCTTTTGAACAGTTACTTTCAAGTCTGCAGATTGAATACTATTTTTGGCAACTGAAGCACTATTAGTATATTTCACAGTAAAGGTAATTTCTTTACCATAAGCAGCTTCATTAGAGATAGTGAAGTTAGTACCATCGATAGTAATGCCATACAAAGATTTCAAGTTTTCATCCAATGACAAAGCAATATCTGAAACACCCTCCAACGTAGTAAGGAATGCTTGAGCAGCGGCATTGGGATTTGCAGAAGGATCTGCAGCATAACCTTTACCAAACAAGCTGTAAGTTTCACCTAATTTCACATAAGTATTATCCTTAGCCTCATAATTACCTGTTGTCTTACCTTGAGTAATAGTAGCAGCATCTTCCAAACCGGCTTTATATTCAAAAGCTGTAGCAGCCTTACCACAAACAACAGCAAGTGCGTCATCTTGGCTGATAATACTACCTTTCTTAATATCGGCAACTGTCACACCTTCTTTAAGAGCAAAGTGCAAAGTATAAACACCGTCCATAGCAGCTCTCTGCAAAGCACCCTTAGGAGTAGAAACTACAGCCTCTTCAAAGATGGTAGCACCTTCAGAATTTACCAAGTTGAACTTCAAATCAGCCGGATCAATATTAGTCGGTGTAACCACAACATTTACAGCCACACCTCTTGTACCATCTTCATTTAATGCAGAAATAATTGCATCCTTCGGATACTTAACTTCTGAAACATTAATCAATTCTTTGCTGCCATAATACACAACATTTTTTTCATTAAGCAATGAAGCTTCATCTTCTACAACAGGCACAGCAATAGCAATAGAAGTTACCAATGAAGAAGCAGAAGGAACTTTCACTTCCTGTTTGTTACCGTCTTTATCAAAGATAGTCAGTGTAAATCCATCAGCTTCGCTACCTGCAACGCTAACGCCGGAAACGGGAACACCTGTAGATTTGTAGGTTCCGTCTTCCTGCAATACAGCCCATACACCATCCTGCATAATGATAGATGGTTTTGTTTCGCTTGTGGCAACCTTCAGTTCTTGAGGTTCATCGTTGATATACAAAATACCATCTACAACCTTCACAACATCTCCACTACCTGTTTCGTCATCCAAAGTGATAGTTACAGGATCACCCTGATTGAATGTAAAGGTAATGCCATGTCCGTCAGCTGTTTTTGCAACTGAAGTAACATACTTACCGCTACCAACGAGATCCTGCAAAGCCTTGATTGCATCAGCATTTGCAGTGATTTGTCCCTGCAAGTTCTCGATGTCATCGTCGTAATCCTTACAAGACACAAATGTTCCTGTTGACGAAACCATTAAGGCTCCGAACAGGATTGCACTTAAAAACTTTTTGTTCATAATAGAAAAACTTTAAATTTATAAATTTAAAAAACTAAAATTGGTTATACATATTAGTTATTGATTGGGCACATAAATCCCTCTGTTCATGCAAAAAATAACGTTTGGGAGATTCGCCTGCTATCTTACTAAAAGCTGAATAGAAAGCACTTCGGGAAGTAAACCCACTCTTTTCCGGGACTTTATCCAACGAGCATTTATTACTGCGAAGCAATTCCTTGGCATACTCTACACGGTAAGTATTCAGAAGTTCTTTCAAGTTACACCCAAAATACTTGTTCACTACATTGGAGAGATAAGTCTGATTCGTATCGACCAGCTCGCTCAATTTCTTCAAAGAAAGAGTGGCATCCAAAAACACCTGACGAATTTCCAATTGATAAAGGATACATTTATATATATAGCAATCCACTTTCCTGCCCACTATTCCCTGTCCGGCAAACTGTTCGTCCCAATGACGCTCGGCTGCCTTGAAAAGCAGGTCTTTCTGCCTTTCGGAACGTAGGGTGCTCTTTTTGCGTTTTAGAAACAGGTATTCCATATCTTATCCTTTACTTTTGTCTTAGTTTGCGGGCTCTCGAAACGCGGATTTACAAGCATTTTTATATAGATTCGCGAAACGAAAATCGGTGTATCTCTTAGTAAGAGATACACCGACCTAAGTAAAGCATCAGATTATCAATATATTAAGAACTGTTTTTTAACTTTTAGAATGCTAAAGAATGAAAAAATAAAATCTTTTTTCGAGCTCACACCCATTTTTTTTGCGTAAAAGTGTACTAATTCTCAAAACTTTGCTTATTTTTGCAGCGGAATGGTAGATCTCTTACTAAGAGATACACTTTTAGTTAAAATTTCCAATCATCGTAAATATCCTCATTTCCAATTATTTATATTATCACTTTTCTATCAAAGAAGGTATTCATTAAATTTCATTCACATTTCAACCGACTCTAATTTTGTTTTAATAAGTTGAAAGAGAGAGAAAAAAAGGATATGCAAGATTTTTGAAAAGAAGAACTTATATGAAAGTCCTATGCGGACAGCATTTGGAAAAGCATATACATAGAAAGTCTTTTGTCTCAAATAAAACCGCATTATAACAATCGACAACTAAAAACAAAACACGTATTAGCGCATCATTTGAATATACGCTAATACGTGTTTGGATTACAAACCCGAACGAAACGTTCTTTTATTGTCTATAACGATTTAATACGTTCGATAAGTGAATCAATATCTTCGTCCGTTGTGTCCCAAGAAGTGACTAAACGCATCTCATTCATTGCATCATTCCAAAAATAAAAATGATAAAACTCCTGCAACTTATCCTCTTTCTCACGAGGCATAATAAAGAATAACTGGTTACTTTCCACCGGCTGGGTAAACGTTACATCCGGCATGGCTTGCAAGGCATCAGAAAGTTTTGCAGCCATTTCATTGGCGTGTCGGGCACACCGTAACCATAAGTTATCAGTCAGGAAAGCAGTGAATTGGCAAGATATATACCTCATCTTACTTGCCAACTGACAAGCCTGCTTACGGGCATAACGGGCTTCTTTCATCAGGTCCGGATTAAAAACCACCACACACTCAGCTCCCATCAGACCATTCTTTGTTCCCCCCAAAGTCAGGGTGTCTACTCCGCAAGCTCCCGATATCTCATCCAAACTGACTCCCAATGCTGCGGCAGCATTGGAGATGCGTGCACCGTCCATGTGCAGTAACAAACCATGTTCGTGTGCAAACGTTGTCAAAGCGCGTACTTCGGCAGGAGTATAAACAGTGCCGAGTTCTGTACATTGGCTGATATAGACTGCTCCCGGTTGAGAATGGTGTTCCACACCAAAATTAATCATATAAGGTTTCAGGAGTTCAGGTGTCAGTTTTCCATCGGGAGTGGAGATAGTGCGCATGAAGCATCCGGTAGCCTTGCTTGGCGCTCCACATTCGTCTACTGCAATATGTGCAGTGTCGGCACAAAATATAACATGATAAGGGCGAGTCATCAGTTGCAATGCCATCGTATTGCTACCTGTTCCATTAAAGACGAACAACGGTTCACACGGATGTGTAAACTGTTCTTTTACTTTTCGGGTTGCCTCTTCTGTCCAAGGGTCATCACCATAACCGAAGGCATGGTTTGTGTTTGCCGCCATCAGTGCTTCCATTACTTGAGGATGTACACTGGAATTGTTGTCGGATGCAAAACTTCTCATAATAGTAGAATATTGAATTATAATTTTCGTGCAAAGTTAACTTCTTTCTCTTCAATAGACAATGAAACAGTATTAAAATACATTTGAAAAGAAAGTATTACGCAGCTGTATCATTCATGTAATACCGACAACCGACCTTTGCACTGAATTAAAAAACAAGCTAAAGAATGATGAATACAAAGAAGAGAGAGTTTGGCCTTATAATCATTTTCTTATTCCTGGCCATATCTATTCAAGCGGCTGTATTACGAGGAAGCGTGACCGATAAAGTGACAAATGAACCACTAATCGGTGCAGTAATACAAATAAGCGGCACTACTACAGGAGCAATCACTGATTTGGACGGTAACTTCGAACTGGCCGGATTAAGAAACGGAACATATAAACTGATGGTATCGTATGTTTCTTATAAAACATTGACTTTAGAGGTATCTGTCAATGGCATGTCAGAAATAAATATAACATTAGCACCTGATAACCAGCAACTGGGAGAAGTTGTGGTAGTGGCAGAAGCCAAGAAGAATACAGAAAATGCCCTGATTACCCGGCAACGCACCAGTCTGGTGATGCAAACCGGTGTCTCCGCACAACAAATTACCAAGACACAAGACAAGGATGCTTCCGAAGTGATTCGCCGTGTGCCGGGCATCAGTATCATTGAAGAAAAGTTCGTAATGGTACGCGGCCTTTCGCAACGTTACAACAATGTGTGGATAAACAACAGTGCCGTGCCCAGTTCGGAAGCCGACGCACGCGCCTTCTCCTTCGATATCATTCCTTCCTCACAACTGGACAATATGCTGGTTGTAAAATCTCCGGCTCCCGAATATCCTGCCGATTTCAGTGGCGGCTTTATTTTAGTTAATACCAAGGATGTTCCAAACAGTAACCTGTTTAACATCTCAGTAGGAGGAAGCATGAATGATCAGACTCATTTTAAAAACTTTCAATACAACAAAGGAAGCGGTACGGACTTTTTGGGATTCGACAACGGATTGCGTAGCTTGAATGGCGGTATCAACGCGACACTGAGACCGATGAATAATGGTTACGACTTGCTCAACAACGGACTGAATAATGATTGGAGCATAAAGAACCGCAAGCCTATTGCCGACCTCAGCCTGAGCATGAACATCGCCCATCGCTGGGTGAGTGAAAGCGGTCGCACTTTAGCTATGCTGGGAGCCGTAAATTATAGCAATACCTACAAAACATATCTGAATATGGATAATAATCTGTATGGTGCCTATGACATCACTCATGACCGTTCCAACTATTTGCGCAAGGGAGTGGATGACCAATATAATCACAATGTACGTGTGGGAGCCATGTTGAACCTCACTTATGTGCCGGCAAGCGGAAATAACCGTTATGAATTCAAGAATATCTTCAATCAATTGGGAAAAGACCGCTATACTTATCGCAAGGGAACGGATGCACAGAGCGATTATGAAGAGAGTGCAGAGTATTACTACCAGAGCCGTACCACCTACAGCGGACAGTTTACGGGAAAACATACATGGAGTGACACGGATAAATTGGATTGGAGTGCCGGATATTCTTATGCCAACCGGAATATGCCCGACCGCCGCCGGTACAACACGGTACTGAACACAGATACCAATCAATTGGAAGTAGAGAATCTGAATGAAATCAATCGTGAGTTCTCGCGTCTGAATGAACACATCCTGTCGGCCAACATCAATTATCAGCATGATTTCGCATTCGGTGATTTCACTCCCACACTCAAGATGGGAGGATATACGGAGTACCGTACACGTGAATACAATACGCGCCTCTTCATTTACAGTTGGAAGAACGGTTTACCTAGTAATTACCGTGTGATGAATGTGCCTGACGAATTGATGCAGGACAAAAATTACGGAGAAGATAAATTATACCTGCTGGAGCAAGTGGACTGGCGAAATAATTATGAAGGAAACAACATATTGGGAGCAGGCTATGCCGGTGTAAATCTTCCTTTCGGAAAGTGGAACATATACGCAGGCGTCCGTTTCGAACACAGCCGAATGGAATTAATCAGCAATACACAAAAGAACGAAAAGAGTCCGACCAGTGTCTATTACACTTACGATGATTTCTTTCCATCGCTTAATGCCGCCTATCGTCTGAATGAGCAACACCAGTTCAGATTGTCGTATGGGCGTACTGTAAACCGTCCCGAATTCCGGGAAGTCTCTTCTTCGGTGTATTACGACTTTGATTTGGCTAGTAATGTACAAGGCAATTATGACCTGAAAGCAGCTTATATTGATAATATTGACTTGGGATATGAATACTATCCCAGTAACGGTGAGCTGATTTCCGTATCATTATTTTATAAAAAATTCAAGAATCCGATAGAATGGACTTACACCGTAGCCGGAGGTACTGACTTGATTTATTCTTATATCAATGCCAAAGGAGCCGATAATTATGGCGTAGAAGTGGATATACGCAAAAACTTAGATTTCATCGGCATGAAAAACTTCAGCCTCAGCCTGAATGGTGCACTGATAAAAAGTAACGTAAATTTTGAACCCGGTTCTAAAGAAGAAGACCGTCCTATGCAAGGGCAATCGCCCTACCTGGTCAACGCGGGACTCTTCTATCAACAGCCCAAAAACGGATGGAATGCCGCCATACTCTACAACCGCATCGGTAAACGCATTATCGGTGTAGGGCGCAGCCTGGGCAGCGCAGGCAACGAAGTACGTGTGCCCGACTCATATGAAATGCCACGTAATGCCATTGACCTGAGTGCCTCTAAGAAATTCGGCAAACTGGAAGTAAAAGCCGCTATCCGCGATGTACTGGCCGAAAAGGTGTCTTTCAAACAATTTGAAAATACAGAAAATGGTGAAGTGCAGCAAATAACCCGTCAGTTTAAACCGGGACGCAGCTTCAACGTAAACATAAGCTATAATTTTTAAAACAAGAAATATTTCATTCAGTAACTAACCAATAAATGAAAATGAAAACAAACAAGTTTATGACTTATGCTCTCTCAGCCATGATGCTGGGAAGCCTGGCTGCTTGCAGCAGTGATGATTCCGAACCCGACAATGGTGGAAACAGTGGTGGTGAGACAACGGACACACCTTATGTATGGGGAACTGAAGGCTCAATCAAGACGTGTGATCATTTGTTGTTCAATGAGGATAAGTCTGAAAACAAAAAAGGAACAGTAATAGGAAATGGTGACCAGGAATTTGTATTCAAAGGAACCCAGACCCTTGCCAAAGGTACATACTTGTTGAAAGGATGGGTTTATGTGGGAGCAGGTTCTACATTGACCATTGAACCGGGAACTGTCATCAAAGGTGATAAAGACACACAAGCTGCCCTGATTATAGAACCGGGCGGAAAACTGATAGCCGAAGGAAAGCAGGATGCTCCTATCGTATTTACCTCTGAAATGCCGAAAGGACAACGCAAACCCGGTGATTGGGGCGGTTTGATTATCTGTGGTAAGGCAAAGAACAATCAAGGCGTGCTGAATCAGCAGATTGAAGGGGGGCCCCGTACCAAACACGGAGGGGATGATGACTCCGACAATTCCGGTATCATCCGCTATGTACGTGTGGAGTTTGCCGGTTATCCCTTTATGAAAGATAAGGAAATCAACGGCATTACGTTCGGCTCGGTCGGTAGCGGTACTACCATTGACCACTTGCAGGTTTCTTATTCCAACGATGACTCTTATGAATGGTTCGGCGGTTCTGTAAACTGTAAATATCTGGTTGCCTATAATGGTTGGGATGACGAATTCGACACAGACAACGGATTCTCCGGTAAAGTACAATATGGCTTGTCTATCCGCGATCCGAGAATTGCCGATACATCACAATCAAACGGATTTGAATCGGACAACTGTGCCGATGGTTCTCTGGTTTCTCCCTATACAACGGCAGTATTCAGTAACATTACTTTTATCGGCCCGCTCGGACGTGATGCCGGATTTACCAATGATGAAAGCTATATCAATGCCGGCAGCTTCAACCCCAATAACGGTTCAGCTCTCGGGAAGTTCCAGTCAGCGATGCAAATCCGCCGTTCCAGCCGTTTGAATTGCTTCAATTCTGTAGCAGTGGGATATCCTGTCGGTTTGATTATTGACGGCGAGAAAGGAAACACGGTAGAACAAGCACAAGAGGGCATTATCAATTTGCAAAATATTTGGTTTGCCGGTATGACAGTCACCGGTTCGGATGCCAACAAAGTGTATGATGACGTGCTTTATGATGCAGTAAACAAAACTATTATCGATGCCGGTCAGGAGTCCTATTCTTCCAGCTTCTTCAAAGCACAAAAAGGAAATAAAGTACTTGCCGACATGAATGAACTGAACTTTAAAGACGGACGCGGCATCGGTGTAAATTATATGCCGAATGCAAATAGCCCGGTACTGACTGCCGCTTCATTCGACAATGCTCTATTAGACAATGGATTTGATAAGGTAGACTACATCGGGGCATTCGGTATAAATGACAACTGGCTGGACGGTTGGACTAACTTCGACCCTAACAATACAGACTACTAATACACTTTTTTGAAAACACACAAATAGCTAGTGATTTTTACGGAGATTCTATGGGTAAAGTCGTAGAATCTCCGTATTTTTGTATCCAAACCTAAAAACATTTAATATATATACCTATGTATCCATTAAAATTTAACCCCATTCTAAAATCCACCATCTGGGGTGGTGAAAAGATTATCCCGTTCAAACATCTTGCAACCGAACAGGCACAAGTAGGCGAAAGCTGGGAAATCTCGAATGTTCCGGGCGACGAATCAGTAGTTGCCAATGGTACAGACGCAGGCAAAAACCTGAGTGACATGGTAAAAGAATACAAAGGAGCATTAGTAGGTGAAAGCAACTATCAACGTTTCGGAGATAATTTCCCTTTGCTTATCAAATTCATTGATGCATGCGATGATCTTTCCATACAAGTTCACCCCGATGACGAACTTGCCAAGAAACGCCACAACTCAATGGGAAAGACAGAAATGTGGTATGTAATCGATAATGCAGGTGGCAAAGCTCATCTTCGTTCCGGTTTGAAAAAGAAAATCACTCCTGACGAATATGCAGCAATGATTGCAGACAATACAATTTGTGATGCTTTGGCAGACTATACTGTTCAGCCGGGAGACGTATTCTTCCTGCCTGCCGGACGAATCCATAGCATTGGTGCCGGATGCTTTATTGCAGAAATCCAACAAACATCCAATGTAACCTACCGTATCTATGATTTTAACCGCAAAGACAAGAATGGCAATACACGCGAATTACATACCGAGCTATCGAAAGATGCCATCGATTATACAGTGGAAGAAGACTATCGCACCAGCTATACGCCGGAACAAAACAAACCGATAGAATTGGTAACCTGCCCCTACTTCACCACTTCTGTATACGACCTGACGGAAAATATGACTATGGATTACAGCGAACTGGATTCTTTTGTAATCTATATCTGTATGGAAGGTTCATGCACGGTAACTGATAATGAAGGTCATTCGTTGGAAATTCAGGCAGGAGAGTCTATACTTTTCCCCGCTACCACTAAAGAAGTAAATGTAACGGTAAACGAACATGTGAAATTTCTGGAGACTTATGTATAATCCAATTTCACCGATGCAACTATGACTAAAAAAGAACTTATGCGGAAAGCCATCGAGCTTTCCATTGAGAATGTCGCAAACGGAGGAGGACCTTTCGGAGCCGTCATCGCCAAAAACGGAGAAATAATAGCAACAGGTGTCAACCGGGTAACCGCTTCGTGTGACCCCACCGCCCACGCTGAAGTAAGCGCCATACGCGCTGCCGCTGCCAAGCTGGGAACATTCGACTTAAGCGGATATGAAATCTATACCTCCTGTGAACCCTGTCCTATGTGTTTGGGCGCCATCTATTGGGCACGATTGGATAAGATGTATTATGCCAACAATAAAACGGATGCAAAAAATATAGGTTTCGATGATTCATTTATCTATGATGAACTGGAACTGAAACCGGAAAACAGAAAACTTCCTTCTGAAGTTATGTTACGCGAAGAAGCTATTAAAGCATTCGAAGCATGGAGTTCTAAAACAGACAAGATAGAATATTAAAGAAATGGGGGTGTGTCAAACATTGATAATGCCATATTTTGCTAAGTTTCAGTTTTGACACATTCCCATTTCTATACAAATAATATTAATTACACTCTTTATCAAATCCTATTTCTTTCATCAACTTATTATATTCTTCTTCCTCACGGCACAACGGCTTATACCAAGTATATTTCAGTATAACAGTTGTCGCAATCAGTATCAGAACAGATACAATAAAGCCCAGATTTCCGCGCACAACCAAGTACATCGGTACAATAGTCAGACAACACTGCCACACAATACCAATGGTAACATTAAATGCGTCACGCTTAAAATTCTTATTACGAGTCACTTGCGGATAGCGCGCTATTGCCTTGTCGACAATTGGTTTCCACCATCCCCACGGACGAACGCGAATATAGAAATTAATCAGAGTGTCTTCATCTGTCGGAGGAGCAGAATAAGTTCCGACAATACACCCTATCAGCGAAATACCAAATAAAACAGGGAAGAAATAGAGCACCAATCCATCAGGGACTGTGAATTTCATCACAATAGCGGCAACCACACCTGCTGTCATACCCCAAAAATAACCTTCTCCATTGAAACGCCACCAATGCCATTTCAATACATTGGCAGCAATGTAGCCACCAAACAGGGCACCCACAATCCACTGGAATATCTCATTGATATCTTTTAAGAAGAAGCCCATAACCGTACTGATAATCACAACCAGAACAGAAATCAAATAACTGGCACGAATCTGTGTCTTGACAGTAGCTTTGGGGTTGATATACTTCAAATAGATATCATTTACCACGTATGCCGGAGCCGCATTGACGGTAGATGCAAAAGTAGACATGAACGCTGACAGCAGACCCGCCAATAAAAGTCCTGCCAATCCCACCGGTACATATTTTGTTATCAAATGAGGCAATATGGTCTCAAAATCCGTGTTTGTTGCTGTCATTTGAGACAAACCACCGTCCACTTTAAAGAAGTAAATCGCCAACAGAGCAAACCCCATAATCATCAGATAACGCGGAATCAGCAAAATAACCGGTACGGAACCACTCATCATAGCTGCCTCTTTCGGAGACTTACATGAAAGAATCTTCTGCATATCATAGTTAGGTGCAGGACCTGCCATACTCATAAATATACCTTTCAACAATGCCATCATCACAAAGATACCCATCAAACTATAAGGCTCATTAGCCATTCGTTCCGTCAACAGACTCATTCGCTCACTCCAGTCAATATCAAGTGCCCAGCCGAAGAACGGTGAATCCCATCCTTTGGGAACAAACTCTTGAATCATTTCGGGAGCTACCATATTCATACCGATAACAGCAATGATAATACCTGCCACTGTCATAATCATAAACTGAACCACATCTGTCCATACAATACTGAGCATACCGCCCAACATCACGTAAAAGGTAGCAATTGCCGTAAAGAATATGCCATAAAAATGAGGAACATATTGCAACGGAATATCAAAAGGCACATATTGTGAAACCACCTCCCACGGGAAGAATATCTCCATAAACTTACCAATGCCGATAAAACCGTAACTCAGAAAACCCAATACACTCAGCAGAGCGAAAACAATCACAATAGTATGCGACAAAGTAGCTCCTTTTCCATGTCCGAAACGGGTTTTAATCCATTCGGCACCTGTCAGCACATTACTTCGGCGCAACCATACGGAAAGATACACCATCAGGAATATCTGATTGAACACCGGCCACAGCCAAGGAATCCACAAACTCTTGAAACCATATGCAAAGGCCCAATAAACCATCAACATGGTTCCGGTAATATCAAACATACCCGAAGCATTTGAAAGTCCGAGCATATAAAACGGAAGGGACTTGCCCCCCAAAAAATACGAATCCATATTTTTTGCCGCTTTCTTCTTCAGGAATAGCCCGATAAGAACTATGACAATCAGATAAGCGCAAATAATCAGGATGTCAACAACATGTAATTTCATATATTATTTACTTTAAGATTTTTCTTGTTCAAGCAATTCTGTATGTCAACCGATCTGTACTTCTACCTTCTTCCGTATATCATCCGACTTGACAGACACCACTATGCCACCTATCGTCTTATCAAAAACGGCTTTTACCGATTTACCGTTTACTTTTACTTTTGTTCCTGCCTGGATTCCCGGCAATTCAATACGATAAGCTCTTTTTTGAGGTTGCCCCTTGTACGAGCCTTTTGCCGGATGGATAGTAACAAAGGTCTGTTCTCCTTCCTTACGATAGTTCATTAATGTAGAAGCAGATTCACCTTGCTGATAGGCTGTTGTAATCCCGTCATCTTCATATAAGGTATAAGAGTGATTACATCCTTCGTTGCCCGGATAACAACGGACAATCAACTCGGTAAGCGGAGTCGAACACATACGTTCTGTATAAGGTTGCATAGGTAATGGGTAGCCCCCCTTCACAAATAAAGGAAATTCATCCAACGGACTTTCTACCGTCACTGTCCGGCCCCCTTGATATGCTTTCCCCGTGAAGAAATGATACCAGTTTTCCCCACCCGGCAACCATACCTCTTGCGAGACCAGCTTCTGTTCTCCTTCTCCCGGCATGGTAACCGGCGCTCCCAACAATAAATCGCCGAATAAGAATTCACCCGGACATTGATATGCTTTCTCGTCCGAGGGGTATTCCAAATATAATCCTCTATTAAGTGGAATCATATCTTCATAACACTGATGGACAGAAGAATAAATATAAGGCATCAACTGCGAACGAAGGTGATAGATGCGTTTCATGGCTTCTTCTTCCTTATCCCCCCACAACCAAGGACGGCGATCGAGTTTCTCATCATATACTGAATGGATGCGGAGAGATGAATTCAATAAACCGAATTGTGTCCAACGAGTATAAAGCTCTGCATCATCTCCTCCATAAAATCCGCCCAAGTCATGCGCCCAGAAAAAGCAACCGGCATTACCGCTCGTTGTAGTCAAATCAATTTCAAAACGCAGCAACTCCCAATTGGCAACGGCATCACCTGAAAACTGGATGGGATGGCGGTGATCTCCCCAACCTGCCCAACGACTGAAACCGGCACCACGAAGATTATTACGGGCAGAATAATCATAATAGATTTTATTCAACCACGGCAAATGCCTCATCGACGTACCTCTGACGTATGGATAAAGATAATCCTGCTGCCAATCCAACCACCAAAAAGCAACGCCCATTTGATCGCTCTCTTGGTGGGCATGTTTCATAAATGCTTTCATATATTCCGGATTCCCTGCATCAAACAAAGGAACTCCGTTTTTCAGCGTATCGGCTCCCAAGTCACGGATAAACATAGGATAAGCATCATCATGCGGACGTAACCCATCGTGCGGATGCTCATTCAGTACCACATATACATGGTCATCTTTCAAATCCTGTATCAGTTTGGCGGGGTCTTTTATCAGTTTCCTGTTCCAACTATAACCTGTCCACCCTCTGGTTCCTGCATGGCCCGTACCAACGGTAGCATCCTGAGTATGCCATCCCATATCAAAAACCATGATGTCCAACGGGAAATCATGCTCTTTATATTCACGCACCAACTGACGGTAATCATCATCCGTATAATTCCACCAGCGACAATACCACGAACCATGTACATATTTACGTGGCATAGGTGCCGGACCACTGACAACACGAAGAGAACGTAAAGCCGACTTATAATCGTTTCCATAAACAAACAAATACAAATCCTGTACATGGTCTTTATCACGCACACTCACCCAACCGTCACGCAACACTTCTTTGCCCGTATCATTTATCAGATACCAACCGTCACGGCTTAACAAACCTTCCTGACGATCTACCGGACCATCCACTTCATCCAAGGTCGTAAGAGCTCCCAGTAGATTCTTACTTTGCCTGCTGGCTATATACCAATGTTTCTCTTTGGCCTCTTCACCATTCTTAAAATAAACATGCAAATTGGTTTGTCCAAACGGAAATCCGTCCGCGTAATATTCAATCCGCATCACCGGAGTAGACAATACATAATGATCTTTTGACTTTTCCTCTACTTTCACATCTTTACACTCCGTCGAACGATCAATGGCAAACAAAGTGGGATCATCCAAAAAATGACCATTCTGTGCATATTCCATACGCACCAATTGGTCGGTAATGAAAGTAAAACGGCTATTGCCGATAATAACCGGATTAGCCCAAAGCATCCGGCCGGATAATAAAAAGACAAGTAAAAATAGTAACTTATTAAAATGCTTCATAATAGTACATTTACGGCTTTATCTGTATTGTTGCCAATACATTCACCCCGTATCTCCCATCCTTTGAAACCCACCAGTCTACATCACCATTGGCACATCGGACAGCATAACGAGAATTATACTTCAATCGCTCCGACACATCAGGTAACCATAACCCCAAACGATAATTTCCCGGAGAAACAGGTACCTTCCCTGCAAATGAGATTGAGTGAACCAAAGGAGTATAAGTAACATCTCCAGGTTGATATGGCTGGCAGTCGGAAGAACTGAACAATGCCGGCAATTCCATTATTCCTTCCTTTTCGTCAATCAATACAAAATAAGCAGGGCGTTCACTACTGAAACCGGCAAATCCACGATTAATAAACTCCAAATTTAAAGTCAATGCTTCTCCATTCCTTATCGTTTGCGGCATTCCCAATCTCTGCAATTCGATGCGATATCCCAAATGGTCACGAATATAATCAAAAATACTACGTGAAACCAATGTTCCATCCTTTTTTTGAAAATAATGGTCTGATACCGGCATGTGATATTTTCTTAAGGAGTCTGCATTTATCATACTTTTTTTCCACACAATCATCGAATATTCAGGAGCATTCGCCTCATCAAACATCCGATTGGGGTGCTGTTCCTTATAATTATGAATAACACTCAATGAGGTATAATGCTGGAGAAAAAAACGACGTGCCGCTCCCATACCATCAATAATCCATCCGGCAGACGGGCTGTCGGGGTCACATCCGGCACTCCAAAAGCCCCACGGCAATTCACCGTCTACAACCAAATAAGGTGATTCTTTTACAATTTGTTCAAAATTGGGTGTACCTTCATGCATATCTCCATCCCAACGATCAGGCTTGATAACAATAAAGTCATCATGAAAAGAAACACGTTTATACAACTCCGGTTTACCTTTCAGAAGATTCTTGAATTCGGGAAGTCTTACTTGTACGTTCTTCTCGGCAGGTACCACTTCCAACAACTTTTCCAATATAGCAATCTTTGCCGTATCGGAATGCTCCAAACCATGAATAGAACTATGCCATTCTCCCCATGCACCGATAACACCCGCCTGAACGACCAGAATCAAGTCTCTATTCTTATGCAGAAATGGTTTCAACTGATCAAGATGTGCCAATGCTTCTTTCAATGTAGGCCCTACCGGTTCCTGACGCACAAAATCTTTTTCATAAGCAAAACGCAAGACTGTTTTCTTTCCCAATTGTCGCAACCTGTCAAAATATACCTGCATGGTCTGAAATTCAGTATCAGACAACTTTTTATCTGTCAGGTAAGTCAAATAAAAATAGCTTTGCGAAAGCGATACACTATCCGAAGCATACTTCAACGACAAAGTATCCAATTGCAAGATAGGGCACTCTTTTTGAGTAACAAGATCGACAGCCGTTTCCAAACGAAACCCGCGTTCGGGATTATACAGTCCCTCACTACCATTCGCATCATCCACAGCAATGCCCCGGTAATGAACTATTTTCTCACTATCAGTACAACTGCACACACTTGCCAAGCCAAGCATAAACAACAAACAATGTCCCCAATATTTCATATTCATGTTTCTATTTTCTTTCAACCGAATCTTTATTTCTCTAAAATCACACTGACCGGATAATGGTCTGAAATCCCCTCATTCTCTTTTCCATTATGTACAGCAGCACTCTTACATTTCTCCATCAATGAGGGAGAAAGCAATATATAATCCAACCGTTCACGACGTTGCGGCAAACGCTTGTCATCCCACTGCCAATCATAAAGGAAAGCAGCCGGAAAACTCATGCGCGCACTTGCCGGATGTACCATCCGTCCGATCGCATCTTCCATTCCTGCCGCAAGAAAAGTAGAAATAACAGAAAAGTCATATCGTCCTTCTCTCAAATTACGATATTTTTTTTGTGATAAATCCCAACGTTGCATATTTGCCAACAATGTATCATGTTTAGCAATCTCATCGGCATCCAATGGGGAATGAGCATTCAAATCACCCGCCACATAATAGTCTTTCAAATGATTTGCCTGAATATAATCCACAATTTGTTGCGCTTCATTCAAGCGGTATTTCCACTCAAAAGGACTAAGATGAGTAGCAATGACATCGACACCGGCTGTCTTAACATGCATCATGCCATGCCAAAATCCTTCTACTTGTTTCTTAATCACTTCTATCGGTTGCTTGGAAAGCACTCCGACAGGATACCCCTCTTCCTTCACAATGGCAGCATACGGATACCCACACACCTGCCCCAATGTTTTCAAATCCTTTTCCTTAAAGCCGACTAATTCTGTCAACACAAAGATATCAGCAGCCTGTTTTTGAGTCCATTCGATAAAACGTGCACGCCTCAACGAGTCTCCTTCAAAACCATTCCAAATATTATAAGAAATAAGTTTCATTTGTTGTCCGGTCTGTCCCCACATGGAAAGAGCAGAGCAAGGAAGCAGCATCAAGAGGATTAATCCTAAAAACTTTTTCATTTATTCAAATATGTTTCGTTTTTATCAATCAGATTATTAATCGCATCTACGGATGTTGCCGAACGTAATCCGTCTGCCGGTGTATGCATACAGTAGTCTACCAGTTTATCAATAGTAGAAGTCACCACATGCATACGAGTATCACTGGATGCATAATAGATATATACAGTACCGTCCTCATCTGCAATCCAACCATTAGAGAATAACACATTGGATACATCTCCCACTCTTTCGCTGCCCAGTGGAGCCAAGAAATAACCTGCCGGTTCTGCTGTCAGCTTCCAAGGTTCATCCAATGCCGTCATATAAAGATAAAGTACATAGCGCAATCCGGCAGCACAGGCACGCACCCCATGTGCCAAATGCAACCATCCGGCAGATGTTTTGATGGGATGTGGTCCCTCCCCATTCTTTACCTCCTTTATTGTATGATAATAACGATGATTTATAATGATCTCTTCTTTCACTTCTGCCTGCGTTATATCATCTATAAGTGCCCAACCGATACCTCCTCCGTTGCCGGCATTGATAAAATCATCTTGCGGACGGGTATAGAGTGCATATTTTCCATTAACAAACTCAGGATGAAGCACTACGTTCCGCTGCTGACTGTAAGACTTCAGGTCCGGCAAACGTTCCCATTCCACCAAATCCTTGGTACGGACAATACCCGCCTTTGCCACTGCTGACGAAAGGTCGCCGGCCGGTGCACTGTCGTCATGGCATTCACTGCAAAATATTCCATATATCCAGCCGTCTTCATGGGCTGTGAGACGCATATCATATACATTTGTTTCTGCAGGATTAATATCAGGCAATGTGATAGGACGCTTCCAAAAGCGAAAATTATCAATGCCGTTCGGACTCTCTGCTACAGCAAAAAAAGATTTCCGGTCTGCACCTTCCACACGGACAACCAATACGTATTTACCATTCCATTTTATGGCTCCGCTATTCATGGTTGCGTTAAAACCGATACGCTCCATACAATATGGATTGGTAGCTGGATTAAAATCATAGCGCCACTCCAACGGTATATGTTCCCGCGTAACTATCGGATACGTATAACGACAAACAATACCATTCGTTTCTTCCACCGGAAGATTTGACCGCTGCAACAATGCTTCATGTTGCTGCTGCAACAAAGCTATTTTCTGTTCAAAATCTACATTCATATGCCTGTATTTATCATGTATTAACGATTATTTCATCTCTTCTTTTACCATTGCTGCAAATTTCTCAATTAATAGAGTACAAACCTAATAGAATCCAAGCATTAAATGATGAAATCTTATCAATCCGGCAAAAGCAGCTTTCATATATACGCTGTGAATGGTTACGGTGATTCATCCAAGAATCCCCCACAATACGTTGTGCCCCTTTTGCATTCTCAATATAATCAGACAACAATTCAATAAGAAAACTTCAGACACACCGGTCTAGAGGTTTCTATCTTTTCTCCCGTATCGGTCAGCAAACCTGTTTCCTTATTAATCTCAAATATCTGAATCAGGTTGCTATCCCTGCAAGCTACCAATAAATAACGGCCATTGGGCGTAATGACAAAGTTACGCGGATGAATACCTGTCAATTCATAACCAATTTTTGTCAATGTCCCTTTATCACTGTCCACAGCAAAAATAGCAATGCCATCTGCTTTCAGACGATTGGAAGCATACAGAAACTTCCCATCGGGAGTGATATGAATATCAGCACTTCCTTTGGCGCCGACCGTATCGGCAGCTATATACTGGATAGCATCCAGTTTTCCTTCATGATAAGAAAAAGCCGTTACTTTACCTGATAGTTCATTAATAAGATAAGCAAATTTCTGATTGGGATGGAAACAGATGTGACGGGGACCCGAACCGGGTTCCACCTTTATGTCGGTCGACTCTCCTTCATTCAGCAAGGAATGGGAAACTCCATCAGAGACCGATTCGCTCACCGGGAAGACATGTATTTGGTCTGTTCCCAAATCATTTGCCAACAGATATTTGTGGTCAGGAGTAAATTCCGCACAATGCAAATGGGGTTGTGACTGCCTTTCTTTGTCGGGACCATCGCCGACAAAGGAAATCAAACGGCTGTCCGACTCCAATCTGCCTTCCTTATTCAGTGGGAAGACAGTGATGCTTCCGCCCATGTAATTAGCCGTCAACACAAACTTACCGGAAGGGCTCAGCGTAATGTAACAAGGCGCTCCGCCGTTGGTGGGCTGAGAGTTCAGCAATGTCAACTTGCCGTCCTCCTTATTAAATATAATGGCATTCGCCGTAGAAGTCTGTCCGTCATCCTCGCCTACGGCATACAGTCTTTCACCATCCACGGACGGAGTGAGATAAGAAGGATTCGAGATTCCTTTCAAACCACTGATATAAGTTGCCTTCCCGGTATCTTCGCTAAACCGATAAACCTTGATGCCTTCTTCGTCCGGTGTGGCATAACTGCCTACAAACAAGAACATTTTATCACTATTTTCATCCACTGTAACTATATTCTTCTGTGGCTTTGAAGTGCAAGCACCCAACAACAAACCACTTATGCACAACGCTAATATTTTTTTATTCATAATATATTTATATAAAATTTGGGAGCACATAATGCGCTCCCAAATATACTCACTTCTTGGCAAAACACATGCTATAACGACCTAAATTCTTTATTATTCTTTTTTTAATTGATTGATTTTCACCTCAGCCACTCCCAATCCATCCGAATTCAAAAGAATACGCAAGTCACTTGCGGTAGTGCCTTTGAATGTGTAAGACATCCATTCATTAAACTTCGACACGCTGCCCGAATAGACCGTCAGGAACTGTCCTCCACCGCCCGAAAGCTGAATTTCAAAATCCGCCTCGCCGGTATTCTCTTTCTTCCAAGCAATCGACAGACCATCTATTTTTGCACCGTTCTCCAAAGCAAAAGTAATATAGTACCCCTTGTTCCCTTGCCAGCAAGTCTTCAAATCATTATCGAGTGTCATGCCCACATCTTGCATTTCGGTACTGGCGGAAATAGCATCTCCCTTACTGTTTCCTGTTTCAGACCACACACCATTCATGCCATATTCCACCACCGCAAACTTATCACTCAGGCGAATATCCTCCGAAGAAGCGCCGGCCATCACTCTGAACTCGCCCGGTTCCACCACCCAGTCATTCTTTGCGTTCAGCAGTTCCATATCTTTACGGTCAAGCATAAAACGGACTTCCTTGGTTTCACCCGGCTTCAGATGAAGACGTTCGAAACCCACCAAATTCTTTTCGTAAGTAGTCAGAGAACTGACAACATCCCTTAAATAGAGCTGTACGACTTCATCTCCTGCCCGTTTGCCGGTGTTAGTAACCTTACAGGTGACGGTTACTTTCTGATTTGGTGTAATTACTTTTGGGCTCACCTGCAAATCGGAATATTCAAAAGTAGTATAACTCAATCCGTAACCAAACAGATACAATGGACCGTTTACGCCTCCTTTATATCCTTTGCCGTTCCATGCTTGGTATACAGATATTCCACCGCATCACTATCCGAAACGACATATCCCCTGAACCCCCATTCACCGCGTAAACGGGTAGTAAGCCAATAAGAACTGCTTTGAATAGGAAAGCCGTCATAATCATTATAAGAACTCATCACTCCCAACAAACCTGCCTCCTTTATCACTCTCCTAAACGGATAAACATGAACCATCTCCACCTCACGAGGAGACATTTGCGGGTCGACACGCGCCATACCCTCACGCGCACCTTTATTATTACTATAAGCTATAAAATGTTTACCGGTGGCAGCTACCTGATGATTATATTGCATTCCTTTCACCATCTCAATACCTAATTCGGCTACCAGATAGGGGCTCTCACCATACACCTCCTCATAACGCCCCCAGCGCTGGTCACGCCCCACATCGAGAATAGGAGCATACACATTAGTATAGCCCAACATACGTCCCTCACGTCCGGTTATCCTCCCCACTTTATAAATTAAATCACGGTTCCAAGTATGTCCCAATCCGAGTTGCGTCGGGAAATTCGTAGCACGATAACTCTCCACCCCCCGAATGCCTTCGTTGGTAAAATCGACCGGAATTCCAAGACGGGTATCCTCAACAAAAAACCGCTGTACTTCATTCAATGCCCATGCATGCCGGGAAGCCGGCCACACATTCTCATTATCCGAAGGAGGAAGCCCCCATTGCTGAAAACCATTCAAGTGTTCATCAATGGCTCCTATTCCATCTTTCCACAACATATTCTTCCATTCGGAAGTAGGAAGTGCATCCTTCAGCACCCTTTTATAACCGTAGAGCGTCACCATTTGGCAAGTCTTCTCTTCGATATTCATTTGTCCGAGAAGGTCTTCAATACGGTCTTCAATTTTTGCATTCGGATTTTCATAAACATCCATCACACCATTCTTATTAAAGTCAATCCATCCTTTATGGTACATAGATTTCTTGACAGGCTGATAGACTTTCGGTATTTTAATTGTTGCCTGTGCCGAGAGCATCGCAGAACTTCCCAACAGAACAAAATTGTCCATAAGGTTATCCATTTTTGTACAAGAATGCTCACAAACATAGCTTTAAGTCATATTGGCAAAAGATTGATTCACACAGAATATTACTAATAATTGCAAAGGGATGGCATATAATTGAGAAAAAATTATTATGTTTGCAGCATCTATCATAGATACCAGTTCGGGCTTGACTGGATTTGACAGCGAGTTGGAGTGGTATGTAAGCATGCAGTGCGTCGGTGATTGGCACTATAATCTCAGTTATCAAAATTTTATCTGGCAACGAAAATTACGCTCTCGCTGCTTAATCGAAGTATAGTAGATTAACTTTATTTCTGCCATAGTGGTAGAAACGAGATGTCACTCAAAAGCTCTTGTTCCGAAGCGTTTGGTAAAGTGGCACAGCAAATTCGGGAATAGTTTGAGACTTTCCTCGCATCTCTCACGAAATTTTAGAGGATAAGGTATAGATTGGTGGCTTCGGTCTTGTCTATACACGAAAATTCAGGCGAAGATAAGCATGTAGAAAGCGTATGGCTTCCTCGTTTGGACGAGGGTTCGACTCCCTCCAGGTCCACTAAAAAGTCTCTGAATGTCAGAGGCTTTTTCTTTTTATATATTCCTTCATTTATGGGAGCGCATGGCTCAGTCATTATTCTTGGCGATTTAAAGACAAAGGGAAGAATAAGCCGTTTCCTAAGGTCGGTCAAGGTCTTTTAAACGGAAGATTATTACAGTCTGCGGCAATGGACTGTACAGTCCACTATAGCAGACTGTACGGTCCACTGCAACGGACTATACAGTCCGCTGCCGGAGACTGTAGTAATCCGACGGACAGACAGGCATAACCGAAAGGACGAAAATGCTTGGTCCGGCTAATGAAACGGCTTAGGAAGCTCAAAAACGCATGCAGGGGGCTGAAGACCGGAGTAAACAACATCAGGGGACAGGGTTTGCCTGCCCGAATACACAAAGTAAACTGTTTTCGGGCGAGCGAACCACGCCCCTACGGACTAAACGACAGCATTATCCACGTTTTGACACATTCAACTCCTTATAGAAAAAATTCCGGTGCTATTTTTCAGTACCTTCTTTAGTATATTCAAATTGAATATCCCCACTGCTCTAAAGCGAATTTCCAATTCTCTTCCACTAACCGGACCGTACGGTCGTCATACTTATACTTATTCTTCTTATATCCCTTCTTTCCGCCTATATATTGACTGATAGCCGGAGCAGCTGCTTCGAATCCGGGAATAGAAAGAGATTTATAGATATGCTCGGTCATAGCCATTGCATCCGCCTCAAAATCCTCGAACTTCACTTCCATCAAATTTCCTTCAGGAATGAATTGTTTATCCGCCTCATATTTATGATACAGCTTGGTATAAACAGACAAGATATTCTGTTCCAGCGCCTCCGGAGAAATATCCTCCAGTTTCAACGGCTGGATTGTATTGGTGAAGAAATTCCTTGTAGATTCGAATACCGTATACGGATTACGCATCAAATAGATGAATTTGGCATTCGGAAACATCTTGACCAACTCTTTTACACGGCCTGTATGAGGCGGATTCTTACTTAAGAATTGTGTTCCGCCTGTATTCCAAAGAGAAATTTTAATAAGTTTGGTGAATATATCCTCAAACACTTTCAATTCCTCATCACTGATATCATTGAACAACAAGTATTTATCAGCATATTCCTGTTGGTACTTAGGCAGGAACCAAAAGTTATAATAGGTATAGGGCATCATATTGGCCAATGCAAACTCTTCCTCCTGAGGCAAGTCTACAGCCAGTTCCATATTATCCGTCGGACGCTTGTCGGGCATCAGCCAACTCATATTCTTCTTGAAAAAAGGCTGTCCCCACATCATCAGGTGAGGAAACACCGTCTGATAAGTAGTATTATATCCGAAATGTTTGTCACAAGAGAACACATTATGCATAAAGGTAGTCCCGCTACGCCAATGTCCGAGGATAAAGACCGGATCGTGTTCCAAAGGCTTGTCGGCCAACAGTTTCCTGTATCGCTTTTCCTGCAATGGAGCCAAGGTGGAAAGCAAACGGCATACTGCTTTCGTCAAACGGTATTTTCCTCTATACGCCGGATCAATTTCCCTTCCCGCAGTAATCGCCTTGAACGTTTTCCAATCGGCGCCTACCAATGTATTAATCGGCAGCTTGTTGAATTCAAGTAATCCCATTACTTTTCTTTTTTTAATTGTACGCTGTTATTTTTCTATCTTGACTGAAATGCCTTGACGGTCCAATTCTTTCACCACCTTTTCTATGGCTTCATAATGTTCCTCACCAATACCCATAGCTGCCAGATTCAAAGTAGGAACTTCCATGGCATTCAGCATATCTTTGGCTTCCACTCTGTCTATAATCATCCCCACCGCACTGGTGTTATTGGTAATGGGGTCAATCAGAATAAAAGAACCGCAAGCTTTATTCTTTTGATAAGAATCAAAGAAAAGCGGCTTGGCGGTAGTAAATGTCACACGGGCAATCTGATTCAATTGCAAAGGCAGATCCTCCTTTTTCAATTTACCGTTTTCAACAGACAGATGCTCCATCGTATTCACATCCACTTTATACTTAATGCTATCTATACGGGTACGTCCTGTATTGGTGGTATGCTTGATAAAGAAAGATTTATCAAGGTCCATCGCCTCCTCATCCATCCATACCAACATGGCTTCAAAGTTACGATCTATCACAGGCACATTATCGGCATGCACCAACATATCTCCGCGAGACACGTCAATCTCATCCTCCAAAGTCAATGTCACCGCTTGCGGCGGGAAAGCATACTCTAACTCACCATCATAAGTAACAATACTCTTGATATGAGATTTCTTGCCGGAAGGCAAAGCCATCACCTCATCTCCTTTATGGATGACACCGGAAGCAATCTTTCCACAGAAACCGCGGAAATCCAGATTCGGTCTTAATACATACTGAACCGGGAAACGGAAATCAGTCAGATTATGGTCATTCTCGATGGAAACCGTTTCAAGCAATTCCAATAAAGAAGTACCTTTGTACCATGGCGTACGTTCAGATTTCTGCACCACATTGTCACCGTCAAGTGCCGAAAGAGGAATACAAGTCACATCCGGGATTCCCAATGGCTCTACAAACTTCTTATATTCGGTCACGATTTCGTTGAAACGCTCTTCCGAAAACCCGACAAGGTCCATCTTGTTCACCGCCAGCACCACATGCTTTATTCCCAATAAAGATACCAGAAAAGTATGGCGGCAGGTCTGCGTAATCACACCCAAGCGAGCATCTACCAAGATTATGGCAAGATTGGCAGTAGAACCTCCGGTAATCATATTGCGGGTATATTGTTCATGTCCCGGAGTATCGGCTATGATAAATTTACGGTTGTTCGTTGAAAAATAACGGTAAGCTACATCAATCGTAATACCCTGCTCGCGCTCTGCTTTCAACCCGTCGCACAACAAAGCGTAATCTATATGGTCACCTGCATTCCCCACACGTTTGCTGTCACGTTCCAAAGCGGCAAGCTGGTCCTCGTACAACTTCTTGCTGTCAAACAACAGACGTCCTATCAGGGTAGACTTTCCATCGTCTACCGAACCGGCTGTCAACAGGCGTAGCAAGTCTTTCTGTTCATCCTTATCCAAATACTCCTTTATATTCAATTTATTCTCCATCACCCATTTCTTCATTTAAAATTCCTACTTATCATTCTAAAAATATCCCTCACGTTTCTTCTGCTCCATACTGGCATCCTGGTCAAAATCAATGACACGGGTGGTACGCTCACTTTTGGTAGTGGTCATCATCTCTTCTACAATCTTCTCAATCGTATCGGCATCACTCTCTACGGCCCCGGTCAAAGGCCAACACCCCAAAGTACGGAAACGCACTTTCTTCATTTCAATACGATCCCGATATTCTTCGGGCAAGCGGTCATCATCAGCCATAATCAGATTTCCATCTATATTCACCACAGGACGTTCCTTGGCAAAATAAAGCGGCACGATAGGAATATTTTCCAAACGGATGTACTGCCAGATATCCAGTTCAGTCCAATTGCTTAATGGAAACACGCGGATACTTTCTCCTTTATGAATCTTAGCATTATAAATATCCCACAACTCGGGACGCTGGTTTTTAGGGTCCCACTGATGAAAACGGTCACGAAAAGAGAATATACGTTCTTTGGCACGTGACTTTTCCTCATCACGACGTGCTCCACCAAAGGCGGCATCAAACCTGTATTTATCCAGTCCGTGAAGCAACGCCTGTGTCTTCATTAAATCGGTATGCACTTTGCTGCCATGCGTAAAAGGCCCTACTCCGGCATTAAAAGCCTCCATATTACTTTCCACTATCAAATTCCATCCATGTTCTTTGGCGTATTGATCACGGAACTCTATCATTTCCCTGAATTTCCATTTAGAATCGATATGCATCAAAGGGAAAGGCACCTTTCCCGGATAGAAAGCCTTCTCTGCCAAACGTACCATGACAGACGAATCTTTACCAATACTATAAAGCATAACAGGATTCTCAAATTCAGCTGCCACTTCACGAATGATATGGATAGACTCCGCTTCCAATTCCCTTAAGTGGCTCAATTTATAATTTTCTTCCATTTTATAATGAATTATATTTTTTCTTCTTTTTTACCAACAATGGGGAGCACCAACTCCAACAAAGTATTGACCGACTCTTCCAAACTCAACTTAGAAGTATCCAAAGATAAGGCAGGATGCTCCGGAGCTTCAAAAGGGGCGGAGATGCCGGTAAAGTTCTTGATTTCACCCCGACGTGCTTTGGCATAAAGTCCTTTCACATCACGTTTCTCACACTCTACCAAAGGAGTGCTGACATAGATTTCCAGGAAATCCTCTATCCCGATAATACGGGCAGCCATCTGCCGAAGCTCATTACCGGGACTGATGAAAGCGGCAATGGTAATGATTCCCGTATCGACAAACAACTTGCCTATTTCGGCTATGCGACGGATGTTTTCCACACGATCCTCTGCCGAAAAGCCCAAATTATTATTGATGCCACTACGAATATTATCCCCGTCCAATATACGGCAGAGCAAACCACGTTTATGTAATTCACGTTCCAAAGCTATGGCAATAGTACTCTTACCGGAACCGCTAAGTCCCGTCAGCCACAGCATAACTCCCCGCTGTCCCAACAGCGCTTCTTTATCCTTCCGGGAAAGCATACGGTCAAATATAGGATATATGTTCTCGTCTTTCATTCTCTATTTTCATTTAATCTTTTACTTTATCAAAAAGGCCATATCATCGGTATCAGAATAACCGAAATTATAAACGTCAATATGTTCAACGGCAAACCGACACGCACAAAATCTGTAAATTTATAGTTTCCGATACCCTGCACAATCAAATTAGTCTGATAACCGATAGGAGTAAAAAAGCTGGCAGATGCAGCGATACAGATGACAACAAAAAAAGGTGTCGGACTTACACCCAACTGATCGGACAAAGACAGGGCAAGCGGAAAAGCCAGTGCAGCAGCGGCATTATTAGTTATCAACTCAGTAAACAGATTGGTGATAATAAATAAAACAGCCAGCAACACATGCGGACTATAATCATCACTCATATCAATAATTCCATGAGCAATGAAACCTGATGCTCCGGAATTTACCATAGCCCGACTGATAGCAAATGCACAGGCAATGGTTATCAAGATATCCCACGAGATGTATTTAGTATATTTACGTGCCGGAAAAAGTTTGGTCCACGCCATTATCACAGTCGTTACAGCCGCAAAAAAGAACATATCAAGCTCAACACCGGGAAATAGTTCTTCCATAAAAGGTAACTCTCCCACTGTCGCTCCCACAATCATCAACACCAACAAAGTCAATGCAAACCAACGTTTTTTCCTGTCACCTTTCGGTTCGGTGTCTTTACCATTAGCCAACAATACAAATACAGAAGAATCCCCCCATGTAGAAATAAATGAATCATCGGCCCATAACACCAATGTATCTCCCTCATGAAACTTCACCCTTGACAGATTATTGGTAATACTAACACCACTTCGCTTTATTTCTTTTACTTCGGCACCATAATGACGGGCAAAGTTAAAATCCCCCACCCGTTTGTTGATACCCGGGAAACGTACACCTATCACCGCCTCAACACGATGATAAGAAGAAGGCTCCGCTTCAACATACTCATCGCCTGCCGTATTCTTCCGAGCCTCAGGCAACAATCCTGAAGAGAAAAACAACAAATAAAGAATACCCGCCAAAGCAATGAAAACGCCTACCCTGCCCAACTCGAACATTCCAAACCCTTTATATCCGGCATCCAGAATCATACCATCCACCACCAAATTAGTAGAAGTCCCGATAAGCGTGCACATTCCACCCAATATGGTAGCGTATGAGATAGGAATCAAAAATTTGGTTGCCGGAATACAGACAGACTCTGCCCATCGTTTGACAATAGGAGCAAAAATCACAACCACCGGTGTATTATTCAAAAAAGCAGAAACAAAGGAAATAACGGGCAGCATACGTGCCTGCGCCTTCATGACCGTCGTTTTCTCCTGAGGCAGAAGTTTCTTTATCAACTGTCCCAATGCTCCCGATTGCCGGACTCCTTCACTGATCAGGAAAAGCAACGCCACAGTAATCATTCCCTTGTTGCTAAAACCCTCCAACATCTCTTTCGGTGTCAATATACCAAAACAAAGGAAAAATACAGTTACAGAAAACAAGATCATTCCGGGACGCATCTTATCAAGAAGCAGCGCGGTCATCATCCCTATCAACCCCAGAAATACAATAATCACTTCAAATGTCAGCATCGACTCCGGATATTAGTTTCGTTTAACGATAAACCAAGGATTCAGCAAGTCCGGCTTGTTATACCTCAGCGGTTCTTCTTTTCCCGCCTGATATATTTCTGCTCCTGATGCCTTGGCTATGGCATGCCCGGCAGCCGTATCCCACTCCATGGTAGGAGCAAAACG